>Ga0114931_10000967_pt1 | contig 36342 bp, 23 predicted proteins | sample 2SBtaG_FD_89579 | JGI IMG/M metagenome (GOLD analysis project Ga0114931, IMG submission 89579) | Deep subsurface microbial communities from Kolumbo volcano to uncover new lineages of life (NeLLi) - 2SBTROV14_V59a metaG | ecosystem: Environmental > Aquatic > Marine > Volcanic | place: Kolumbo... | reverse complement strand
TGCGGCGCGGCGACCGCAGCCCTTCGCAGGTCCAGCCTGCGGCGTGGCCGCCGATGGTCGCCGCGGCCTACCGCGCCCTGATCCGCCGCGATGCGCAAGAGCCCGGGCTGATCGCGACCGAGTCGGTTGCTGACTACGCCTCGGCACGTCTTTATCCGAGTGGTCCATGGTCGAGGTGGAGCGCGCTCGAGCCGCTCGAGCCGCTTGCTGCTGCGATACCCGAGACGGCGATGCCCGAGACGGCGATGCCCGAGGCTGATGCACAGATGCCAGTCGCCAGCGATCATGACCTCTTGCTCGGGCGTCATGACGCCGAGGCGGCCATGGCCAGCCCGTCGGAAGCGGAGCGTGCGGGCATCGCCGGGAGAACCTTCCGTGGCAGAGGCCGCGGCCTGGGGGCAAGCCGGCGCAGCGGGCGTGGTGATGCGCAGGTCGCACCGCCGCCAGCGTCTGGCGCCAGCAAGCAACACCAGGCCGAGACCGACGCACGCCGCTGGGTCGAGACCATGGCGAGGCAAGGCGTGTCGCGGGCGACGCGAGGCCTGCGCGTCCGTGGCCGCGGGGCCACCAGCCGCGGCCGAGAGCGCGTCCGGAGCCCGGAAGCCGAGCAAGTCGCCGGGTACCTGCGGAGGATGGCCGAGCAAAGCCGCTACGGCGACGGCCGCGCGGATCTCGAAAGCCTCGACGTGCGCCACCTCAGCCAGCGTGTCGGTCTGCCCGTAGCCACCGTCCGGCGCGCCATCGCGACCCTTGCCGAGCAAGGTTTCAAGAGCGCTGAAGACGAGCCAACACCGGACCCGCGAAGCGCAGAGCGTGATGAGCGATTCGAGGATCGTGCGTTGTGAAGGTGGGCCGGTTGCACCCTGTGGTCCACATGCGGGCGGTCGCGCGTTTCGCAGCCACCGCCCGCATGTTCTGGAAGGGTGTTAGAAGCAGGACTTGTAACAGGGATAGAGCACGTCGAAGCGGCAGAAGTCGGCGCAGCCTGGAAAGGGTGCGATGGCGCAGTCATTGAGGCAACTGTCATAGAGGTCTAGGCAAGCGCTGGCGCAGGAGGCCCGGAGCGGGATCGGCCGGTAAGGCACATCCGCTCGGATTTTGCTGGTCCGCGCGGGTGCTGCTTGCGCGGACAACGTGAGCGCGTCACCGGGCATGATCTGGTGAAGGACCGAGATCATGGTGGCGGGCAGGCCGGTCGAGGCCGTCACCGCTGCCGCGGGCCAGAAGACGCCCAAGACCAGGACGACGATCCATGAACCGTGCAATAATGAACGCTTGTGCATGGCGAAACTCCTCTATTGGTTGGGAATTGCTAGAGCTCGGTTCGTCCGCGGGTCGTGCCCCCCGTCGGTGCAAGCGCCCATGGTGGATGTGCCGAGTGCGCTCTGTGGCAAACAGCAGGTTACCATGATGGTGCCGCCGGTCGGCGTTCCGTCTTGCTCGGGGATTCTGGGACCCGGGATACGGTGAGGACCGAAGCCCGAGGAGGACGTACAGATGGGCAAGTGAAGCAAGCTACCGGCAGCCGAACCGTGAAGTGGCAGCTCTTCGGCTGCTGCTAAAAGAGGAGTCGGCAGCGGCTCTTGCTCGCCGGTACCAGGTGAGCGAGCAGACGCTTTGCCGCTGGCGCGACGACTGTGTGACTGGCGGCCGGAAGCGGCTCGGAAGAAGATGGCAGCGAAGGAAGAAACAGGATCGCGGGATTGCTGCGTTCGGGCGCGAGCTCGGCAAGCGCGCGCAGGTGATCGGCGAGCTGACCCTTGCCAACAATCACTGGAAAGAACTTCAGGAGTACCCCGGTTGAACGAGGATCCTCGGACGATGACTCGTGAGCCCGTCGAGCAACATCCGCCGGCTCGGCTGAAGCGGGTCGTGGCATCTGTCGGCTGGGCCTCATCGACCTTCTTTCGTTGCCCGAAGGCTTCGAAGAAGCGGCCGGGACGCCTGCACCTCGTCCCCTCGGCCCGCCCAAGGCAGAAGCGGTCCGGGACACGGCGTTGGCGTACCTGTGGTGGGGCCACAAGCGCATCGCGGTGATCTGCCGTCGCTCGGGCATCTCGGTGTCGAATCGCTTCGTGCACCGGGGGCTGAAAGCGGCCAAGCTACTGCAGCGTCGGCGGCCACGTTGGCCCGAGCCGTACCAGGTCGCCCGTCTCTTCGAGCTGCTTCAGCAGAAGCCGAGCGACCTGTGGCAGGCCGACGTCACCTCGCCGCATTCCGGGAGCGATACAAGGAAGTCCGGCCCCACTGGGCCTTGGTGCCTGTCTATGGTGGCGATCCTGTGACGCCCGCTGGCGCCTACGCCGGCGGGATCGACGTCCAGATACCCGAATGGGAGTTCTCGGACAAGGCGGCCGAGGAGAAGATCGCCAGGCTCATGAAGCAAGACGCCCAGGCGGCGCCTGATGAGGAGTCACACAAAACGATCGAGATCTCGGGTCCCACCGAACTGCGAGCCCAGGCGCGCGGCGTGGCGCCGGCCCCCACGACCCCCTTTGAGACATGGGGCGGTGGACGGTTGGTGGCAGACATCGCGCCTGGCGTCCGAGTCCGGGGCGTTGGCTGGGTATGGGCTCTGTGCAGTGGGGATTCGAGGCGCGTCTGCGGGTGGTGCCCAGGGGCGGAATTGAACCACCGACACCGTGATTTTCAGTCACGTGCTCTACCAACTGAGCTACCTGGGCGGATGCGCAGCGCCTTGCGGCCGCCGAGTTTTATCAGGGCTGGGGTGGGGTGGTCAAGGGAAGCTGTGCTGGTGGGGAGATTTCTTGGCTCGGGCCGGGGTTGGGGGGTGTGCTTGCGTACAATGTCGGTGGAACGCCCGGACCGGATGCCGAATCTACGCTGCCGAGCCAGCCGTATCGTGAAAGTCCGCGGTCGTGCTCACTCGCTTGATGGCAATTCATGCCGAAGTGGGCATGAATTATGTTATATAAGATATATTCCGATCATGGGCTGGGCTCGGATCCTGCTACCGGGTCGGATCCAGATGTCTTGAACATCGTCTGAAGGTTGCCACCTCCCCATGCCGCCAGCACGCCCGGACATCCGCTATCTCTTCGTCTCCGATCTGCACCTCGGCGAAGAAAACAGCCTGCTGTCGAATCTGCGTCGCGATCGCTATGCGATCGACCCCCTGCATGCCAGTCCGGTGCTCGAACAGTGGGTGGTCTGCCTGCGCCAGTTGCTCGCGGACAATGCCACACCGCCGACGCTGGTGCTCAACGGCGATGCTCTCGATCTCGCCTTTGGCACCATCAGCCAAGCCCTGATGAGCTTCGAGCGCCTGCTCGAGCTCTTGCTCCCGCCCGGTCAGGCATTGGTCTCGCGTATCCTCTACCTGCCGGGCAACCACGATCACCATGTGTGGGAGATCGCGCGTGAGACGCAGTATGTGCGCACCATCCTCGCCACCCACAGGCCGGAGGGGCTGCCCGAGCCGCAGCATGCAACGCCGCTCGACCAGAGCGCGACCGTGCCCTCCTTCCTGCTCAACCAGATCCTGCGGCATGTGGTGCACCATGACCACCACGAGCACGCTGGCGAGTCGCTCGAGGGGGAGTCGCTGGGCGTGGAGGTGGCCTACCCCAATCTCGGGCTGGCCGCGGCCGGCGGCGGTCGCTACTTGGTGGTGCATCATGGGCACTACGTGGAGCGCCTGTACCATTTGCTGAGCGACCTTCGCCGTTGGGTGTTTGCAGACCGCGAGGCGCCGGCGACGGTGCACGAGTTGGAGGCCGAGAACTTTGCCTGGATCGACTTTGTATGGTCGCTGCTCGGCCGCTCGGGCGCTGCGGGTACTGACGTCGAAGCCTTCTTCAAGATGCTCCACTACCCGGAGCAGGTCGAGCATCTGGCCACCTCGCTGGCCGAGCGGGTGGCTGCCGCGCGCAACATCCCGGGCGTGCCCGGCGATTGGCTCGAGTCTCGGGTCTTGGGCATGCTCTTTCGCTGGCTGGCCAGCAGGGTGTCGAGCCCGCGACAAAGCCATGGCGCTGATGTCGAGCAAGCGATCGATGCGGGCCTGCGCAGCTACCTCTTCGGTCCCACGATCCGCCAGTTGGAAGACGAGCTGGGTCATGTGCCCGGCGATCTGGCCTTCGTGTTCGGGCATACCCACAAGCCCTTCGAGCGCCTCATCCGGCAGCGGCCCGGGGCGCACGGCGCTCGAGCGGCGCAAAGGCGGGCGGTGTCGGTGGTCAACACCGGCGGTTGGACCGTCGATTCCTGCACCCCGCACTCCGAGAAAGGTGCCAGCCTGTTGGTGGCGGATGAGAACCTCGAAATGGTGGCGCTGCGGCTGTTCGATGAGCCGGCGCCGGGTGCCGAGGTGGCGCCGGTGCGGGTGGTGGCGGTGGGTGCTGAGCGGCCGGGCACGCGCGCGCTGGCGGCCGAGGTCGAACGGCGCATCCGGCCCGGCGGTCGGCTCGATCCCGCATGGTCGACCCTCACCGCAGGCATCGGCCAGGCGATCGGTGTGCGTCGAAACTGGCTCGAGCGGGCCTTCTCGGGTCCTGGCCCCCGATCACGAGGGTCGAGGATGTCGAAGGTGAACCCCGATCGCGGGTCGGGGTGATGGATCTGCCACACCACGACCGGTGGTGGAGCGCGAAGACAAGGAGATGGGGCGGGTGATGAAGCAAGAAGTGGATCGAGATGCCGATGTCATCGTCATCGGTTCGGGTTTCGGTGGCTCGGCCGCGGCGCTGCGTTTTTCCGAGGCGGGGCAGAAGGTGATCGTGCTCGAACGTGGTCGCTGGATCACGCGGGCCAGCTTTGAAGCGGATCCGGATGCCCTGTGGAACCCGCACCGCCAGCGCTTCGGCATGAACGAACTGCGGCCACGCGGACGGCACATCATTCCGTGGTTGGGTGCTGGCGTGGGTGGAGGATCGCATGTTTATGCGGCAACACTCAAGCGCAGGGTGCATTTCGACGATTTTCCGCGGGCCATCGCCGAGGAAGACATGGATCGCTACTACCGACGCGCCGAGACCATGATGGGCGCCACACGCTACCCCGAACATGCGCCCTACGGGAATGTGCGTGCGACCCAGCTTCTGTACCAGGCCGGCAAGGCACTCGCCAAGAGCCATCCGGAGCTGGTGGAAGACTGGGGCGCGATCAACCTCGGGATCAGCTTCACACCACCGCCCAGCGTCGCGGGCGTCAACGGCAGTGCTGTCGGCGATGACGGGCCCGTTCCCGGCGCGCGCTTCATCAACCAGCACGGCTGCGAGCAACGCTACAGTGACCCGGCGGACCAATCGCTCTTGGGCGGCGACATCGGGGCCAAGAACTCACTCGACCGCAACTACCTTTTTTTGGCCCAAGAGCACGGCGCGGAGATCCGTGCCCTGCACCAGGCGGACAAGATCGAGCCGCTCGCTGGCGGTGGCTACCGGGTGCACTTCATCCGCTATGTGGAGGAGAAAAACGGCTGGCGTCGCTTCTTGCGCAACTGGCTGCCGTCGCGGCGACCTTCGCAGGACACGGCCGGATCGCTCACCTGCCGGCGGCTGGTGGTGGCGGCCGGCGCCATCGGCTCGACCGAGCTCCTGATGCGCAACCGCGACGTGCATCGCACGCTCCCGGATCTTTCGCCCTGCCTCGGTACGCGCTACGCCAGCAACGGCGACTATGTGTCGTTGATGCTGCCGTTTCGGGGTTTTTTCGTCGGCTGGCTGGGATTCATCCTGGCGCTGACCGCGATCTTCGCCCGTTCCGTTTGGTTGGGCGGTATCGGCGCGCTGCTTTACTTTGGTGCCTTGCTGTTCTCACGGGCGCCCTTCGATCCTGACATTGGGGTGACCAACAGCGACTACATCCGTTTCCGCCATCGCGATGGCTCGTCGCAAGGTGCCTACATCGAAGGCGGGCGCTATCCTACGCCGATCCGGCTGGGCTTGGCGGTTGTGATGTCCGGACTCGGCCTTTATAAGCCGCGTCGCTACCGACTGATCGTTCACGTGACGCGCTTCTTGCGCCGGTTTGTGCCACCCTTCGCATTGATCGCCCGCAGTTGGCCAATCCCGCTGCTCGAGATGGGGCGTGACGATGCCGTCGGCACGTTCAAGCTCGATGCTGCGGGACAAGCGGAGATCGACTACCCGTTCGAGGCCAACAATGATTTCTACGACTACCTCGACCGTATCGGCAAGCTGACCTCGAAGGCGGTCTCGAGCTGGTGGTTTCCCAACCTGCCGGCACGCATGCTTCAGCGCATCGAGATTCCCCACAACCTGGGCGGCGTGCCGATGGGGGAGAGCCCTGCGGATGGCGTGGTCGACCATGCCGGCCGGGTCTTCGGTCGCGACGACCTGATGGTGCTCGACGGCTCGATCGTCCCGGTGACACTCGGACCCAACCCCGCGCTCACCATCTTGGCGCTGGCCGAGCGGGCGATGGAAGTGGTTTGCGCGGACACAAACAGCGCTCTCGACCCTGGCAGCGTCTGAGTGATGCCCTGCGCGCTGCCCCGGGGTCCCGAGACACCTGGGGGATCGCATCGTTCGAGCCCCTTGCAGAACCCGGATCCGTCGGACACGCGGCTGGTGTCCGAAATTCGCTAGTGCCCGAGATCCTCTGCATTCCGATAGGCGAGAATGCGAGGCCCGTTCGATAGCGATCTTGGGTGGTATCTCCGCCAAGCCCTGTGGCCCCGCGCAGTTGCCGATTTCTTGGCTTGCCTGCGCCCTTGCTACGGCTCGAGCACCAGGCGTCCGGCGACGCTGCGGGCTTCGAGGCGGCTGTGGGCGCGTGCGGCGTCGGCGAGCGGTAGCACGTCCGCGATCGAGGCGTCGAGTGTGCCATCGTCGAGCAAGCGCAGGGCTTCGGCCAGCTCGCGTCGCGTGGTGGCGTAGGCGCCGAGGATTTCGAGCTCTTTGACGATCACCAATCCGGGATTGAGCGCGACGGTGCCGGTGTCGAGGTTGCCGACCACCAGCAGCCGGCCGCCGGGTGCTAGGGCGCGCAGGCTTTCTTCGAAGGTTTGGGCTCCGACGATCTCGATCACGGCATCGGCGCCGTCACCGCCGGTGAGCTGGCGCACGCGCCGGGCGAAGTCGAGATTCTCGGCCACCACCACGTGGTCGGCACCGGCCGCTTCAAGGGCCGCGACCTTGGCCTGGCCGGAGGTGATGGCGATCACGAAGGCGCCGTCGTGGCGGGCAAGCTGGACCACCTGGAGACCAACGCCGCCGCTGGCACCGGTCACCACCACGGTCTCACCCGCCCGCACCTGGCCCCGGGTGCGCACGCAGTGAACCGCTGTGCCCGCGGTGCAGCAGGCGGTCGCTGCTACGGGCCATGGGAGGGTGGCGGGGACTCGTCCGAGGCCGGCCACGGGCGCGATCATCAGCTCGGCATAGCCGCCCGGAAGCTCCTCACCGAAGAAGCGGCGGTCTTCCTTGCACAGGCTGTTGCGCTGGCTCGAGCAGAAGCTGCAGCAGCCACACGAGAGCCGCTGCAAGGTGGCGGCCCGGTCGCCGACGGTCCAGCCGTCGACACCCCGACCGAGCGCCACCACCTCACCTGCGGCCTCATGACCGAGAATGGCCGGCACCCGGGTGCGCGGCAGGCCGCCACGGCGGTTGATCACATCGTGGTAGCAAACGCCGCAGGCGTGGACCCGCAGCAAGACCTCACCAGGCCCCGGCGGCGGTGGATCATCGACCGTCTCGGGTCGCAGGTTACCCGCGTCGCCAAAGGTGCGCAGCACGATGGCTTTCATCGCTGATTCCTCGCCCGCGTGGGTGGTGTCGCCACCAGGCGTTCGCAAATCCCGTCGGCGTCGATGGCGCGGATGGCTTCGAGCTCCCCAGCCCCGGGTGGTGGCGTGATGGCCAGCGGCCGGTCGGTGGTGAACGGGAAGCCTGTGGATGCAACCACCGACGCGTGCTCGCTCCATGGATGACGCTGCTTCAAGCGCGCGCCCGCAGCACCGACTTCGAACACACCGAGGTCGGTGAAAAGCGGGGTTCGGCGCGCGCGGTCGCGGGTCGATGCAACCTGCACGCGTGGCACCAGGTTGCGCCGGCTCGCCCGGGGCACGAGCAAGATCGGTCGTTTCACCAGCCGGCGAAGCGTCGCCGCGCCCGCGACGCCGGGGAACTTGTAGATGGGTTGGGTCAGGCTGCCAGTGCTAGACATGTTCGTGTCTCCAAAGCTATCGATCTCGGCTGCACTGAAAAACATGACGTCGATCCGGCCTCGACAGGCGTGGTCGAAAAGACCTGCGATGCTGACATTTCCGCGCCGTCCCTCGAGGTACCGGAGGCTCTCGGCCGAGGGTGCCAGCCTTTTGATTTCGGGATCGAGCGCGCCGACACACGCCAGGTAGGTCGCGTTTGGCGCATGGGTCAAGCGCGCGACCGTGATCGCCAGGATGGGCAGAAACGACGCCACGCCGGTGGCGATGACGTCGCCGTCTGTGATCTCGCGCGCCAGCGCGGCAACCAAGGTCTCGGCGCGTGTGGGCGGACCCGTGTGCAGCGTGCCTGAGGCCATGGCAGGCCGTGCGCTGGTCATGCTGCGGTCTCGACGGCCACCGGCAGCGACGCCACCTGGGCCTGATGTGTGGTGGCATGCACGAAGCGTTCGAGGTAGCGCTCGGCGGCACCGTCGCGCGCGGCGCGCAGATAGCGAATCAAGTGCGCCTCATCGGGGTGGTAAAGCTCAGCACAGCCGGTGGGGAAAGCACCCCGCGGCTCCTCGACCACGGAGGCGACCGTGAAGCCCGGAATCGTCGCCGGGCCGGGAAGCCTCGCCACCCGCTGCTCGACGGTTGCGATCACCCGCCGGGCAGCGCCCGCCACCAGCAAGTCGGTGGTCGGATCCGCGATCCACAGGTTGCCGTGATCGTCGGCGGCCTGGGCATGGATCAGCGCCACGTCCGGGCTCATCGCGCGCTCGACCGGCACGGATGCACCGGTCCACGGGTCGGTAACTGTCGCTAAGGGGTCGAGATCCGCGAGGTCGGTGTCGCCATCGCCGGGAACCGGCAGGAAGGGTAGGCCGAGGGCCGCGGCACGCAGGCGCTGGACCACGCGGTAGCCATCGTGCTCCGCCCAGGCGATGGTGCCGGCTTCGATCGCCCGCTTGAGGCGCGGCATGGGCCACAAGCGGCCGTCGAGGGTGAGAGCGGAGAAGAGGAATTCGACCTTGGCAGCAGCGCCCGCCGCCACCAAGAGCTCGGCCGGCAGCGGGTTGGGCAAGGAGATGATGCCAAGGCCTGTGCGCTGTTGGCGGATGAGCTCGAAGACCAGCGCCATGGGCGCGCGCCCGAGCATGAAGCCACCCGGTGCGATGAAGGCGCCGTCGGGAATCGTAGAGACGGCCTGGGCGAGGGTGGTCCAACGGGCGCGGCTCATGGCTTGCTCCTCAGGATCGGTTGGCGTGTGTGCCGAGGTGTCGTGTGCGGGCGGGTGGTGATCTTCTAAGCCGGCCGGCCGGTAGGTTACCGGCCAACCGGCAGGTAGTCAAGAGGCAATCGCGACCAATGCCACGGAGTCGCGCAGCGGGTGGGTCTGGTGCTGTCGGGCGCGGCGGGTCAGTCGGCGCGAACAGGGCCTCAAGAGCACTCGAGGCCGTCAAAGAAGATGCGCTCCATCTCCGCAGCCAGCGCGCTGGCGCTCACCGCGCCATCGCTGCGAAACCACTTGTAGATCCAGAGGATCTGACCCAGAAAAGAAAACGTGGCGACCTTGGGATGGACCGCCCGGATGCGCCTGGCGCGCGTGGCTTCGGCGAACGAGCGTTCGAGGAAGCGCACGTACCGCTTCTTGCGTATATTGATCTCGGCACCCGCTTCGCCGGTCAGCGTCGCATGCTCGTGCAAGATGACGGTGATCTCCTTGGTGCGATCGTCGGTGACCAGTTGGATGTTGAGGCGCATGCAGGTTCGCAAGCGCGTCACAGGGTCGGCGATCGCCATCACCGGCTCGAGCACCTGCCGCTCGAAAAGATCCATGCCGAAGTGCATGATCTCGAGTAGCAGGTCTTCCTTGCTGCGGCAGTGATGGTAAAGCCCCGCCTTGGTCAGGCCGCAGGCCGTAGCGATATCCTGGAGCGAGGCGCCGAGATACCCTTTTTCGCACATCAGCCGGGCCGCGGTCTCCAGGATCTCGCGGCGGCGCTCGGCGCGTTCAACCATGCGGGCTGGGGCGATGGGTTGCTCGCGCATGACCTCGGAAATCGGTTCGATCCGGGGGGTCAAAGCCAATGCCGGGCGTGCCGTGCTGGTGGCATGGCAGCCGTATGGCAAGGCGAGGGAACGCACCTGGTGACCGGGATCGTAGTGAGGGTTCGTTTCGGCGCAAGGGTTCGTTTCAGGGCGCGCTTCAGGGCGCTGCCTGCTCCAGGTAGTCCCATGCGGCACCGGCGAGCGCGCGGACGCCGACGATCAAGGCGTCCTCGTTGGCGTAGAAGTAGGGCGAATGGTTGGTTGGCGCTTTGTACGCGCCAACACCTTCCTTGTTGACGCCGAGGAAGAAGTAAAAGCCAGGGATCTTTTTTTGGTAGAAAGCGAAGTCCTCGGCTCCCATGATGCGCGGTACTTCGACCACCTTATCGCCGGAGCCGGCCGCCCAAGCCAGGGTCGGCAGCATCTCGGCGGTGAGCGCGGGGTCGTTGTAGGTCACGGGCGCGTAGGGCGTGATGGTGACCGTGGCCTTGGCGCCGGCCGCCGCAGCGACGGTTTCGGCGGTCTTGGTGATGCGCTTCAGGAAGTCTTCGCGCATCTCCGGATCGAAGGTGCGGATGGTGCCCAACATGTCCACCCGGTCCGGGATGATATTGCCCCGAACACCACCGTGGATCGAGCCGATCGACACCACGGCAGGCGCCTTGGTGATGTCGAGCTGGCGGCTGGGAATGGTCTGCAACGCAGTGATGATCTGCGCTGCCGCGGTCACCGGATCGACCCCCAACCACGGCGACGAGCCATGGGTCTGCTCGCCCTCGACCACGATCTCGAGACCGTCGGCTGCGGCCAGAGCCCCCGCAGGCCGGTAGTTGAGGGTACCGGTTGGCAAGGGGCCGACGTGCAGCCCGAATATGGCTTGGGGTTTCGGATCGGTGTCCAGGACACCCTGCTCGACCATCAGCTTGGCGCCACCGTCCTCCCCTGCGGGGGGACCCTCTTCGGCCGGCTGAAAGATCAGCTTGACGGTACCGGGCAGCGTTTCGCGCAGGTCAGCCAGCACCTCGGCAACACCCATTAGGATGGCGACATGGTTGTCATGCCCACAAGCGTGCATCACCGGCACCTCTTGGCCGTTGTACTCGCCTCGAGCCTTGGAGGCAAACGGCAAGTCGACCATTTCCTTGACGGGAAGTGCGTCCATATCGGCACGAATAGCGACCACCGACCCCGGCTTGCCACCGGTCAACACCCCGACCACGCCGGTGTGGGCGACACCGGTCTCGACCTCGAAGCCCAGCGCCCGCAGGTGATCCGCGACCAGACCGGCGGTGCGGAACTCACGGTTTCCGAGTTCAGGGTGCTGGTGGATATCGCGCCGCCAGGTGATGACCTTGGGCTCCACTTCCTTAGCCGCGGCAGCAATGAGGTCATGAGAATCGTCGTTAGCGGCAACTGGATTGCCTGACCAGGCAGCGAGCAGACAGAGAGAAATCGCGACGGCTCGGGTCATGGGAAGGCTCCTAAGGGGCAAGCTGACGCCGACGATGCATCGTCGGCGACCAGGCTGCGGTGGATCGCGTCCAGCCATTGTAGTGGATCGGCGTGGACCTGGGGCCAGGGCACCCAGGTCGGGTCGCTGTCGAGTGCCGGCCGAACAGGTGCCCGGCCGAACAGGTGCCACCCTCTTGTCAAGTGGTTGATTCCAGGCGAGTTAGGCCGAAGGTCAGGGGGTCCCGGGACAGCGCTGCGTGGACCGTGCGGGGTGTTGAGAGATGCGGCGCCTTGCTTCTGGACCAAAAGCGGTTCGAGGAATCGCCAGCGACGAGCAGCGGGCTGATCAACGGCATGAGGATTCTGCTGGCTCAGGCACCGACGCGGCCGAGCAAGAGATGCAGCGGCCACCGGACCATTCGCGTCTTTTCGCTGCCCCAGGCGCGGTGCAATTGGGAAGCGATCGCGCGCAGCGGATCGCGGCCGGTGGCAGCGGCGTAGCGGCGGGCTGCTGACCAGGTGCCGAGGTAGCCGAGGAGGTTGTCGGCACGCCACGTGGCCCGCAGCGCGAGCGTGGGCGCAGCGATGCGTGGAAACGGGAACGCGAGATCACGGTAGGCGCGGAGCACATGACGCCGCCGCGCCGGCCAGTACGGGCCCACCACTTCGTCGTGAAAGTGGACGATCAATGGATCGAGGGCGTGGCTGAGGGTGGGAAGGGTGTAGCACCAAGCTGCGATCGCGCCACCCGGGCGTACGACGCGCTCGACCGCGCGGTAAAACGCTGGGAGATCGAGCCAGTGGAGCGCCTGGGCGACGGTCACCAGATCCACCGAGTGGTCCGGCAGCGGCGGTGCCTCGACCCATGCTCGAACCAGGCTGAAGCGTCGATCCGGCTGGGCGGCGACAAGCTGCGCCAGGGAGCCATCGCAGCCGATGACGGTGTCGAAGATCGCAGACAAGCTCGTCGCAGCCTGACCGCTGCCGCATGCCGCATCCCATGCCACGCGCGTCTGGGGTACAGCAGCAGCCAGGCGCGCGAAGAGCGTGTCCGGGTAAGCAGGGCGGTGGCGACGGTAGGCGTCGGCGTGGTTGCCGAAATGGTCCTCGAACACTCCTGTCCAAGATCGCTTCCCGACTTTTGTCACATCCAGTTTTTGAAATCTTGCTCCAGGCATGGCCTGGGGCGGTGGCTGCGTACGGCTTGTGCCGTGGTGAAGATAGGATCGCCCTCCCGCGGGTCCTGGAAGAGACTCGCAACGACACCTACGAATGTCAAGGAGAGCCTGTCGATGGTACGGCACGCGAGCCTGTTCAGTCAACTCTAGCAGCATGTTTCGCGAACGAAGTTTGCCGCTCTGGTCAAGAATCACCGGGCGGAGCGCGGCTCCAAGGGCTTCATGTGCTGGACGCAGTGCGTGGCCATGCTCGTCTGCCACCTGGCGCGGGCGGACTCTCTACGCGAGATTTGCAACAGTCATCTCCGGCTCGCAGCCGCGACGGTCTCAGCCATCCACCGGGACCGGTGGAAGATCGAGCTTTTTTTCAAAGCTTTTTTGCAAAGCTTTGAATCAGAACCTGACGATCAAGACCTTCATCGGCACCAGCGATAACGAGCTGCGCATCCAGATTTGGACAGCCTTGATCGCCATGCTCTTGCTCCGCTGGCTTCGTTATCTGGCCAAGAGTGGTGGGTCGTTCACAACGCATCGTGTCGATGCTCAGGCTCAACCTCGTCACCAACGGGGACTTGAAGGAGTGGCTCGATGACCCGTAACGAAGGCCGCCAGACACGTCACCACCCGAGCAATTCGCTTTGGACTCTGCGGGACTTGGACAGCCGAATCGGCGAGCCAGGGGGCCTCGACTTCAATTCTGCGAATTTGGGCGCTTCAAGCCCTTGTTTTCAGGGACTCCGACCGCAGACCGCGATTACTCAGAGGAAACCTGTCTACCCGACACGGAAACGCATCTCGACCCGGAATTCTCGACAGATCGAGGGGCAAAATGTCAGGTATTCACCGTACTCCTTGGTCTCCTGGACAGGAGTGTTTCAACCCCGCTCGCGTCCGTCGGATGATCGAGACCAGACCCTTACGCTGCGCGGCGAAGGCCAGCCGGCCGCAAAGGCCCGACCGTTTCTAGGCATGAGCCTTGCCAGGTGCTGTTAGATGATCAGTCGCACACCGCCGAGGTCGGCAAGGCCATAGAGGAAATGATTTCCAGGGGAACCGATAAACATAAAGTTTTTCGGGATCCCCCATTGGTTTGATAACTTATCGATCAATTTGGGTCCGAACGAACCTCGAACGATCTCGAGCTCGATGCTGATCCGCGGGTAGATCTCGTCAAGGTTCTTGATGTCTTGTGCGAGGCGATCGGGGATATCGTTGGGGTCGGTGGCGGCGATCACGACCTTGATATTGTTGGTGTGCTCGTTGTTGGCTACGTAGAGCATGGCTCGATTGAGCGTTGCGACGCTGTCTCCGCGCGTGAAGAAGACGACTTGCTGGGCGTTGATCGCTTCGATCTTGCGCCGCAACTGCTCGGACACGCCCCCGGCCCAGCGCAGCACCACGCTGCTCATCGAGCGGATGGTGAAGATCAAGGCACGGAGGATACCGATGCGTCCGAGCATGATGCCAACGATCGCGACGGTCGGCAAGAAGTAGAACATAAAGACTTCAATATACTTGGGGTTGAGCGCTGCGTTGCCGAGCAGCGCCACCAGCACAGCGGTGATGCCCACCAGGACCGCCGGCCAGGTGGCGCGCTCGGGACGCGGCAGACGGCTTCGCCTCACCTTGAGCAAGATGTTGCCGATGCCGAAGAGCGCCATGACCGAAAGGAAAGATAGGGTATACACCCCTGCCAACGCGCCGAGTTCACCTTGGGTCATCAGCAGCACCGAGACGCTGAGCAGGAAGAAGCCTGCGACGATCCGGTGGGAGGTGCCTCGGCGGGTGGTCTTGAGCAGGAACTGTGGCAAGCAGCGGTCGAGCGTCATGCGTCGCACCAGGCCGATGACGCCGACGAAGGAGGTGAGCACCGCGCCGCTCAGCACCAAGGCAGCATCGACGGAGATCAGGACCGACAACCACTCGCCACCCGCGATTCTCCCCATGTGCGAGAGCAGGGCCTCTTGATGCTGCGGCACGTCCGCGATCGGCACCAAGGCCAGTGCCATCAACGCCATCGCCGGGTTGAAGAATCCGACTGCCAGCCACATGTTGCGCAGCGTCTTCGGGAACACCCCCTCGGCTTGCTCCTCGACGAAGTTGGCCGACGACTCGAAGCCTGAGATGCCGAGCATGACCGCCGCGAAGCCGAAGAAGAGCGCTTGGGACAGGCTCCCCGGCACCGGGGCGGCGAGGTTGAGGCTGAGGGTCTCGGTACCGCTGCGCAGCAGCCAGAAGCCGCCGACCAGCAGCAGCAGTGCCAGCGACGAGAGGTGGGTGATGAAGATCGCCACCGCGACTTTGGACGACTCGCCGATGCCGATCACGGTGAGCACGGCGAACAGGGCGAGCAGGCCGATGGTGGCGCCGATGACCGGTAGTCCATGCCACAAAGAGCGCACATAGTGCATCGCCTCGCTGGCCGAGATCACGGCGGTGGCCATGTACGAGAGGAGGGTCAAGCAGGCGGCCAAAGACGCCACCCGCTTGCTGGTGGTGTTGAGCAGGGCGTTGTAGGCGCCGCCATTGAGCGGCAGTGCGCCGACGACCTCGCCATAGATTTTGCGGAAGACAAAGAGCACCGCCGCGACCATCAGCAGCGCGACGGGCGCCATTTTGCCAGCGTGCATGATCGACAAGGCGGAGACGTACAGGCAGGAGGAGGTGATGTCGTTGCCGCAGATCGCGGTCGCGGGCAGCTCATCCAAGCCGCCGGCTTTGTGTTCGGCGATGTGCTCGGCCTTGTGCTCAGTCTCGTGCTTGACCATGGCGCGCCATCTTGCCTCAAATCGGTGCCTGGCGTCGATAGGGCACGCGTCCTTCGCTTCAGCCGGTGGCCTTCGCCTGACCCCAGATACGTGCGCTCGGTGTATCGTGCCGGGATCTGCCAAGGAGACATCCGTGAACCAGATCGCCCCGAGACCGTCCATCGCCTGCCGCCTTGCCGGCATCGTCTTATTCTCGCTTTCGGTCCTGCTGTCGGCCTCGGGCCTGGCCGCCGCGGTACCGCGACGTGCCTATTCCGCGCTGCACTGGCGCCTGGTCGGCCCCTTCCGCGGTGGCTGGGCGACCGCCGTGGCGGGGGTTCCCGGCCGAGCTGGGACGTTTTACTTCGGTAGTGCCGACGGCGGCGTTTGGAAGACCACCGACGCGGGCGCGACCTGGGTCTCGCGCTGGGGACGCCGCGCGGGCAGCGCTTCGATCGGCGCGCTCGCGGTGGCGCCCAGCGATCCACAGGTGTTGTGGGCGGGTACGGGACAAATCCACCAGCGCTGGGACATTGTGGATGGCGATGGTGTTTACCGCTCGGAGAATGGAGGACGAACGTGGCAACATGTCGGCCTCATGGATAGCAAGTACATCGGTGATGTGTGGGTCGATCCGCGTGACGCCTCGACCGCCATTGTCGCAGCGCTCGGGCACGTGTTTGGGCCCAACGAGATGCGCGGGCTGTTTCGCACCGAAGATGGCGGCCGGCACTGGACCCATGTCCTCTTCCTCGATACCGACACCGGAGCTGCCGACATCGCGGGCGACCCGGCACAGCCCGACGTGCTCTACGCCTCGCTGTGGCAGGTCCGCCGCCATCCGTGGCTGGACTATTTTCAGCCCACCGTCGGTCCGGGCAGCGGCATCTACAAGTCGGCCGATGGCGGTCGCCACTGGGAACCGACCGGCAGGTCCGGGCTGCCTGCGGGTTCGCTCGGTCGCATCGAGCTGGCTGTGGCGCCGGGCACCGGCAGCCAGCGGCTGTGGGCCGCGGTCCAGACCGCGTCCGGTGGTGGTCTTTTTGGCAGCCAAGACGGCGGTGTCACCTGGGCCTTGATCAACGAAGACAGCAGCCTGGCATCGAGCTACACCAGCGGTGTCTTCGCCCATCCTCGCGACGCCGACACGCTGTGGGCGCTCGGCCGCCAGCTCCGTCGCTCGCGTGATGGCGGCCGCACCTTCACCATCGTGCGCAGCTCGCCAGGGGGCGACGACTACCATGCCCTGTGGATCGACCCGCGGGCACCGCGGCGCATGATCACCGGTGCGGACCAGGGGGCGGTGATCACGCTCAACGGCGGCCGAAGTTGGAGTCGCTGGTACAATCAGCCGACCGGACAGTTCTACCGCCTGGCCACCGACAGCAGCTTCCCCTACCGCATCCTGAGCGGCCAGCAAGACAGCGGCACGGTGCGCATCGCCAGCCGCAGCGACTACGGTCAGCTCACCTTCCGCGACTGGAGCCCGGCGGGCGGCGATGAGCGTGATGGGGACGTGCCGTATCCCACCGATCCAGACATCGTCTACGGTGCCGGACTCGGCGGCCGGCTGTCGAAATGGAACGCGCGCACCGGCCAGGTGCAGAATGTCTCACCATGGCCGGTGTCGAGCTATGCCGCGCGTCCGGGTTCCACGCGCTACCGCTATAGCTGGATCACACCGCTCGCCATCTCGAAGCGGCCGCCGCATGCCATGTACCTCGGAGCGCAGGTGCTGTTTCGCTCGCTCGACGGTGGTGCGAGCTGGCAGACGATCAGCCCCGATCTTTCCGGGATCGATCCGGAGGCGAGTGATTGCGCTGGAGACGTGCCTGTCGAGCGGGCCACGGCCTGCGGCTTCGGTACCATTTTCGCGATCGCACCTTCCCCGCGCGCCGATGGCGTGGTGTGGGTGGGCACGACCAATGGCCGCGTGCAGTTGACCCGCGATGACGGTGGCACCTGGCAGGACGTGACACCACCCGAAATGGAAGACTGGACCAAGATCAATATCATCGACGCTTCCTCCGTCGATGCTGGAACGGCCTACGTGGCGGCCGATCGTCATCGAGCCGACGACTTTCGTCCGATCGCTTATGCGACGCACGACTTCGGCAGAACCTGGCGTGAGATCGGTCACGGTCTTCCGCCCGGCGCCTGGGTGGGCGTCGTGCGCCAGGATCCTGCCGTCGCCCAGTTGCTCTATGCGGGAACCAGCCGCGGTGTCCATCTTTCGTTCGACGACGGTGCGCACTGGCAAGGCCTCGAGCTCAATCTGCCGGTGACCGGGATCAACGACCTGTTGGTCAAGGAAGACGACGTGGTCGTGGCGACCGAAGGCCGCGCCATCTGGGTGCTCGACGCTGTGGCGCCGTTGCGTCAGCTTGCCACGGCCGAGGCCGCTGGTACCCGGATCGGGCGTCAGGTGATGCTGGTCCCCCCGGCGACGGCCGTGCGTCTGCGGGCCAACCAGAACAAAGATACGCCGTTGCCGCCGGAAGAGTCGCGGGGCGAGAATCCGCCGGTCGGGGCTGTGCTCGACTACATCCTGCCTGCGGGCATCGATTCACCCGTGCACCTCGAGATTCTCGATGCCGACGGTGTGCTGGTGCGCGGCTTCAGCAGTGACCAGGTCGCAGCACCACCGAATGCCGACGTCTACTTCGCCGATCTGTGGCTCGGCGCGCCCGCGCGACCCGGCAGCGGGCCGGGCCATCACCGCTTCGTCTGGGATCTGCGTCGCACGCCGCCGCCAGCGCTCGAGCGAAGCTATTCGATCGCTGCCGTGCCGGGCCGTGCCACTCCCGCGCTGCCGCTCGGCGGCTTCGTGCTCCCCGGTCGGTACCAGGTGCGTTTGACGGTCGGCGAGACGCGCGTCTCGCAGCCGCTGCGCGTGGAGATGGATCCGCGGGTCGAGGTCAGCAGCGAGCAGCTCGCGGCTTTGTCTGCCTTCGAGCAAGAGGTCACAGCGGCGTTGGTGCGGGCCGTACCGCTCGCGCGCCAGGTGGCGCACACCGCCGAGGGATTCGAGTCGTTGCACGCTGTGCCCGCGAAGCGCCCGCTTCGCGCGCGCATCGAGCGTGCGCGCCATGCGCTCGATGCAGTCGAGGGGTCTGGCGAGACGAGTGCGCGTGCGATCGCCGGTGTGCTCGGCGCGCTGGCCACCGATCTCGGTCACGCCGATGCCCCGCCAACCGCGCCCCAGCGCGCCGTTCTGGCGCACGAGCTGACCATGCTCGAACAGGCCGAGGGTCGCTGGCAGGGCTTCGAGCGCGAAACCCTCGACGAGCTACGGCGTCGCCTCAAGCGAGCAGGCAGCTCGCTCGACGACTGAGCCCAACAAGCGTGGCCGAACAGGTGCCACCCAAGTGTCAAACCATTGATTCGAGGTGGTTTACGCTGCTGGGCACGCTGTCGATGAGGCCTGGATCGGCAGCGACGCGGCGGCGAGTCGTGCCTTCTGCAGCCGACAAGAGGCCGGACATTCTCGGCCAAGGTGCCAGGATCGGCCGCCATCGACAAGAGGCTGGCACCCGTTGCGAGCGGCACCCGTTGCGAGCGTGTTAGGCGCAGCGCAGCGCGCGCATCGGATCGATGCTGGCGGCGCGATGGGCGGGGATGGCGCTGGCGGCTGTGGTGACTGCGGCGAGCAGGATGCCGACGCCGAAGACCGAGATTGGTTCCACCGGCACCAAGCCGGCAAAGACCGCCGAGATCAAGCGTATCTGGATCACCACGAGTGGAATGCCAAGGGCGATCCCAAGACCCGCGAGGAGCAGGCCGCGCTGGACGATCAGGCGCATGACCTGGGCGCGGTCCGCGCCGATCGCCATCCGGATGCCGATCTCGTGGGTGCGCTGCGCCACGGAGTAGGCGAGCACACCGTAGGTGCCGATGGTGGCGAGCACCAAGGCCAGCAGGCCGAAGCCGCCGAGCAGGGCGGTGAAGACGCGCTGCCCGATCCAGAACTGCTCGACGAAGGCGTCCAGGGACTGAACTTGTGTCAAGGCGATGGAGCGATCGATTCCCGCGAGGGTGCGACGCGCCTGCCCGGCGAGGCTGGACGGATCGCTAAGGGCCTCGAGCGTGAGTCCGAAAGCGCCCGCAGGCCGCTGCAGCCACGGCAGGTACACCACCCGCGAGGGCTCCGCACGCACGAAAAGATCATGGCGGACGGTCGGGACCACGCCGATGATCTCGCGACGCTCCCCTTGGAAGGTGAGGAAGTCTCCGATCGGGTCCTGCTGCGGCCAGTAGCGCGCGGCCATGGCCTGATTGATCACCACCACGCGCGGGGCATCGAGGCTGTCGGCGTCTGTGAAGAGGCGTCCACTGTGTGCCTGGATGCCGAGGGTGCGGAAGAAGTCTGGACCGCAGCTCAGCCAGCTCGCGCGCGGCAGCACATCATCCTTGCCGGCGGGCCGGCCGGCGATCTCGAAGGCTTCTTCCGGCACGAAGGGAGTTCGCGGCGAGAGGTTTGATACCGCCAGCGAGCGGACACCGGGGGCGGCTGCAAGCTGGGCCGTGATCTGCCGGACGCCTGCGACTTGTTTCAGCCGTGTCATAGCGAACATCGGGCAGGTCGACACGCATCACCAGCAAACGTGTCGTGGCAAAGCCGGCATCGGTCGTCTGCATGGTCTGGAAGGTGTGGATCATCATGCTGGAGCCGGCCAAGAAGGCGAGGGCGCAGCCGATCTCCGCCACCACCAGGAGGTTGGAGGCGAGCTTGCGCCGCCCGCTGCTGGTCGCTCCCTGGGTGCCGTCCTTGAGTGCTGGCAATAGGTCGAAGCGGCCGGTCTGGAGCACCGGTGCCAGGCCGAAGAGCACGCCGCCGAGCAGCGTGACGCCCAGGCTGTAGGTGAGCACATGAAGGTCGAGCCTGGGCATCCAAAACGACGGCAGCAAGCCGGCGAAAGCATTGCCGACCAGCCTCAGTCCGGCGTAGCCGAGGGCGACCCCCAGGATGCCAGCGATGGTTGCCGTGACCATGCTTTCGGTCAGCAACTGGCGGACGATCCGCTCGCGGCGGGCACCGAGCGATGCACGCACAGCGATCTCTCGCTCCCGGGCCTGGCTGCGCGCCAGCAAGAGGTTGGCGACGTTGGCGCAGGCGATCAGAAGGACGAAAAGCAGAGCCACCTGCATGATGGTCATGAAGAGCCTGTTGCGTGCGTCTGGAATTTCCGTGCGCATGTTGAGCAGCTCAACAGTAAACCCACGGTTGGCGTCGGGATACTCCTGGGTGAGCTGCTCCATCAAGGTATCCATCTCGGCTTGCGCGACCGTTTCTTTTACCCCGTCGCGCAAGCGTCCGATGGCGAAAAGATTGCGCCGGTTGCGTGCCGCCGTGGCGCGCTCGAGCACCAGGGGAATCCAGATCTCGGTGTTTGCCGCCAGCAACCATTCGAAGTCAGCGGGCAAGACGCCGATGATCGAGTAATGTTCTCCGTTGAGCTCGAGACTCTCGCCGCTTAGGTCCACGCGCCCTCCGAAGCGCTGGTGCCAGAAGGCATTCCCCAGCACCACCACGTGGGCGCCACCGCGCACAGCCTCCTCGCGGGCAAAGGACCGGCCCCAGATCGGTACTGTTCCCAGCAACGCAAAGAAGCCGGGCGTCACTGCGCCGGTGGTGAGCTGCTCGGGCTCATCGCTGGCCGAGTCCAGGCTCGAGACCGCTCCCTGGAACGCGGCGATCTTGGTGAATGCCTTTTGGCGTTGGACGAAGTCGAGGTAGTTGGCCGGCGAGGTGGTGACAATCTGGCCGGCGAGCGCATCGCTCGAGCGCTCGCCGATGAGCTCCAGGCGCTCGACCTGGCGGTAGGGCAAAGGGCGATTGACGAAGCTGTTGATCAGGCTGTAGACGGTGGTGTTGCCAGCGATCGCCAAGGCCAGGGAGCTGACCGCCAGCACGGTCACGCCGAGATTCTTGCGCAGGATTCTGAGTGCGAAGCGAAAGTCTTGCCAAAGCGCCATGTGAACTCCCGTGCACGGAACACAGCCTGGCTGCGCCCTCGGTGGGTTTCGGGAACCGGCTGGGTTTGCCTTTCTCTACGTCTTGGTAGCCAGCGGGTTTCGTGCGGGCCGAAGCGACCACCCCGAAACGCGCAGCAACGAAAAACCCACAGCGAGACACCGACATGTCGGTGTCTCGCTGCGGGCTCGAAACAACCGCGCGACAAGGTCACGCGGGGATTGGCTTGTGGGTGCTCGCTACCAGCGCGGGCCGTGCGAACGGCCACCACCACCACCACCACGGTCTGGGCGTGGGCGGGCCTCATTGACATTGAGGTTCCGGCCACCCATCGACCGTTGATTGAGGGCTTGGATCGCCTCGTCGGCACCGCTCGTCATCTCGACGAAGGCGAAACCGCGGGGCCGCCCGGTGTCACGGTCGGTGACGATATGCACCGACTCGACAGCACCGAATTCGCTGAAAAGATCCTGGATCTCGGAATCCGTGGCGCTGAAGGGCAGGTTGCCTACGTAGATTCGCTTCGACATGTGTTCGTTCTCCTGACCGCCCACCGATGTGGGCATTCTCACTCGTGGCCCCCCAGGTATGATCCTGGAGGATAGACGGATTTGGACTATGCCATGGGACAACGGATACTCGACACACTCAGGCGGGATCAGGGATTGAGCTGAAGTCGCTTCGGAGGGGAGAGTCGTGGTCCGCAGGAAGGTCCAACGGCCGTAAGAGTAGCACCTTTCGTGCCCGAAGGCAAGCCCCCGGAGCGAAAATATGCAAAGAAACCCGCGGCACCGGATGGCCACCGGGCGGGCAGCTACCTTTCGCGCGCGTTGGCTGCGGCAGGATTGGCCGCGGGCAGGCTGGTGGTCCACACACCGCGCCCGAGAGTGGTGGCCAGCAGGCGGTGGTGTCGCGCGTCGACGACCAGGTCTTGCACCGGTACCGGCGGCATGCCGCTGCCGTAGCGCGACCAGCGTCCGCCGCTGTTGGTCGTCAGCCACACACCATCGTCCGTGCCGGCCAGCAGAAACCGGCGGTTTCCGGCGCGCTGGACCGCCACGGTGTTGACCGGCCGGTCCGCAAGCGCGTGGCCGACCGACTGCCAGGTCTCGCCGCCATCACGGGTCTCCAGAACCCGTGCGCCGCCGAAGCGCATGTCGGCGGCATAGGCGACGCGCGCATTCTGCGGGTCGATGGCGATTTGCCGGGTCACCCGCGGCCAGCCGCCGAGGGCTTCGAAGCCGAGCAGCCAGTGCGCACCGTGGTCGCGGCTCGCCAGCAGCCGGCCGTCGTTGGTTGCGGCGTAGACATAGGATGGATCCGAGGGCGCGATGGCCAGCGCGCGCACGGCCCACGGCGCACCGCCGGTGAGGTCGCCCGAGATCGGCTGCCAGCGATTGCCCCGATCGAGGGATTCATAGATTCGGTGGGTGGCGTAAAGCATGCGACCCGGGGTGGAAGGATCGATCAGGAAGGGCGGTAGGAAGACGTTACGGTCGTTCGGATCGATGCCGTTCGCCACTTGGTTGAAGCTCAGCCCGCCGTTGTTCGAGCGGAAAAGGTTGGCCGTGCCCTGGAACTCGACGAAGAGCATGCTCGGGTTGGCTGGATCGATGGCGGTGAAGCCGCCGTCACCGCCGAACACCAGGGTCCAACTGCGGCCGCCGCGACGAAGCTGTGTCCCGTTGTCCTGGGTACCTACGAGCAGCACGCCCGGATCATCCGGATGCACGGAGAGACCGGCATAAAGCTGCATCGTGCCCAGACCGTCGTTGCGCGCCTGCCACGAGCTGCCCAGGTCACGCGAGCGGTAGACACCGCCGTCGGTGGCGGCGAGCAGGCGGTTTCGGGCATCGAAGGCGAGGTCGTGGAGGTCGACATGGGGTGGCGTGATGTCGGTGAACGTCAGGCCACCATCGCGCGATCGCAGGGCCCGTACACCGCCCAGAAAGACCGTGTCTGGATCGCGTGGATCGACGGCGATCGCGGTGTCGTAGTTGCCCTGGTTGCCGTGGATCGACGGCGGCGTCAGCCGCTGCCAGGTATCGCCGCCATCGTCGGAGCGCAGCAGTGCCTGGGTGGTCGAGCCGCTGGGGGAAAACCCACCGGCACGCCGCCGCGACGAGGCGCCCACCAACTGCACATAGATGCGGCGTGGGTCCGAAGGCGCGATCGCGAGCATGGGCCGGCCGAACGAAAAGGTGTCTGGCACCAGACGCAGATCATGCCAAGTGCGACCACCGTTGGTGGATCGGTAGATACCATTGCGTACGCGACCATAGGCGTCGCCGAAAGCAGCGAAGATCCTCGAAGGATCTTCCGGATCGAGGTCGACATCGCTGGCCGAGGTGGCGGGCAGACCACCGCGCACGCGCGACCAGCTCGCACCGCTGTCGGTGGAGCGGTAAAGACCCGAGCGGGCCTTGCGTCGCGGATGCTGGCGGGCGCCCTCGAGGCCGCGGAAGGTGCCGCCGGCACGACCGAGCGCGGCCCAAATGTCCGCGGAGTCATAGGGCGACACCTGGAGGCGCGCGAAGGCGAGGCCGGAGAAGAGATCTGCGCCCAGCACCTGCCAGGTGACACCGCGATCGGTGGAGCGATAAAGGCCGAGTCCGTACAGGCTGTGGTACGCGGTATTGGCCTCACCCGAGCCGGCGTAGACGATGCGATCGTTGTGCGGGTCGAGGGCCAGGGCGCCGATCGACAGCGTCGGCAATCCGTCATGTCGGGCACGCCAGAAGGCGCCGCCGTCGACCGATTCCCATACGCCGCCCGAGGCTGCTGCGACGTAGTAGCGGTTGTTGCGCCGGGCACTCGGCGCGATGGCTGCGGCGCGGCCGGCGAACTCGAGGCCGGCGAGCGGTGCCGGGCCGATCTCGCGCCAGGTCTGGCCCCAGGCACTGCTGGCGAGCAGCAGACAAGACACCGCCGGAGCCAGCAGTTGGTAGCGACGCCGGGCTCGACGCTCCAGCGCCAGGTGCGCGCCGGGGCGCGGTTCGCGGCGCGCACTGGCGAACGCAGATGGGTCGATCATGGTGCTCCCCCATTGCCGAGTGCTTCCCAGGTCGCTTCGCTGGGCACCTCGAACAGCAGGCTGGCACCACCTGCGGCACCACCGGCGCCTGGGTCTTGGACCAGCACCTGCCAGCGACCGGCGCTTGCGATCGGTATCACCGCCGTGCCAGCGGCGTCCGCACGCCGTTCCAGACGCTGGCCTCCAGGCCCGATGGCGACCACCTCGGCGCCGGACCACAGCATGCCATCACGGAAGATGCGGATCGGCAGATCCGCGCCCGCACGCAGGGTCGCAGGATTGGCCATCGGCTGGATTTCGCAGGCGGTGCCGGTGCGAGCGGTGAGCCGGGCCGCGGCCGCGAGGCGATTGGCCAAGCGCCTGGCCGCGCTGCCGCGCGAATCGCAGGCGATGGCCTTGGCATGGTGGGCGAGCGGAGGCTCGAAGTCGACCAGCAGCAGCAAACACGCGGCTTTCGCCAGTCGCAGGTCGAGCGCGCGCGAAGCCGGTAGGGTGTCGACTGGCACCGACGACACGGCACCCGGGCTGCGTACCGCCAGGCGTTCAAGCGCAGCTTGCTGCCAGGAATCAGCGAGCGCCGGGTCGAGCAAGACGCGCAGCAGGCCCGCGGCCTTGGCCGGCACCAGCGACAGCGGCGCGCTGGCGATCGCTGCGGGATCCGTCGCTGCCAGCAGTGAGGGCGCCGAGAACAAGAGCCACAGCAGGGGTGACAGCCACAGCATGCGTGACAGCAAGGCGTGTCGTGTGCTCATCCATCCACCTCCTCGGTCGCGTCGACGGGTGCAGTCGAGCCAGCGTAGCGCGAAGCCTGGCCCGGCGCGAAGCAATGGGCCGAGCCGTCGCTGGTGTGGGATCTGGTGCGCATCTGCGCGGATCACCATGGTTGAGGTGCCTTGAACCGAGGCCCTCCGGCGTTGCGCGGCGATGGCGCTAAGACCCTTAGTCAGCGCGCCATAGCGTCCCCTCGGCACCAGCAGCGCGCGATCGCGCGCTGCTGGTGCCGAGGTGCGGCCGGGGCACAATCGCTGCCGGCGCCGAGCCGGCTGGAGTATGCTCACGGACCGTGTCCTGGTGGCATCGAGGAGGTACCTGCGATGTTGGTTCGAAATGCCCTGGTCGCCGATCCCATGACCACCCGTCCGGAGACCTCGTTCCCGCGACTGGTCCGCGGTCTGCTGCGTGGAGCAAAGAACAAGGCAGCGGTGCTCGACGATCAAGGGATGCTGGTGGGTGTCATTGGAATTCATGACATCTTACGAAATATTGTGCCCCTTTACGTCGACCTAGATGTCAAGCTGATGGAAGTTCTGCACGATGGCTACCTCGAACAACGCCTCATGCGTCTCCAAGACAAGACCGTCGGCGACTTGATGACCACCGAGATCGACAGCATTGCGCCGGATGACTCATTGATCAAGGCGGTGTCGATCATGGTCAAAAGGCGGCGCAAGGCCTTGCCAGCGGTCGAGGATGGCCGCTTTGTCGGTCTGATCACCCGTCGCAGCATCCTCGAGCACGTCGCTCGCAGGACCAACCTCTGCCCGCGGTAAGAAAGCGCGCTCGATCATGGAATCCGCGATCCACACGGCGGCCGGCTCTGCCGCAAGCCCCTTTGCGTACTGGGCAGCGTGCATCATTTTCGTCGTCTGCCTGGCGATGATCGTCTTCGAGAAGATCCACAAGACCAAGGTGGCATTGTTTGGCGCCGCGTTGGTCCTCTTGCTCTCGATCGTCAGCCAGGAAGAGGCCTTCCATTCGATGGATCTGGGGATCGACTACAACGTGATCTTCCTCCTGATCTCGATGATGATTCTGGTCGGCATTCTTGGTCGTACCGGCGTCTTTCAATGGACTGCGGTCAAGCTGGCCAAGTGGGCTCGCGGCCGTCCGATGATCATTTTAGTTATATTTATTATTTTTACAGCGATATTTTCTGCACTTTTAGATAATGTTACAACGGTGCTGCTCTTTGTGCCAGTCACCCTCTTGGTGGCCGACGAGCTCGAGCTCGATCCCACGGTCTTCTTGGTCACCGAGGCCTTGGCAGCGAACATCGGCGGCACCGCCACGCTGATCGGCGATCCGCCCAACCTGATGATCGCCTCGCGCTCGAAGCTGACCTTTCTCGATTTCCTGCTCAACTTGGGGCCGCCGGTGGCGCTGATGATGCTCGCCTTGCTGGCCGCGGTATGGCTGCTCTTCCGGCGCAAGCTGCAGGTGGACGACGCCCACCGCCAGCACATCATGAGCATGAATGAAACACGCCTGATCAAGGATCCGGTGCTGGCCAAGAAGTCGATCGCTGTGCTCGGCCTGACCGTGGTGGGCTTCGCGCTCCACGGCGTGCTCGGCTATGAGCCAGCGACCGTTGCATTGGCCGGGGCCGCACTCTTGCTGCTGTTCTCGCGCCTCGATCCGCAGGAGATCTTGCGTGAGGTGGAGTGGCCGACGGTGTTTTTTTTCATCGGCCTGTACGTGATGATCGGTGCGGTGGTCAAGGTCGGCATCATCGCGGACCTGTCGCGGGTGCTGATCGCGATCACCGAGCCAAGCGCCACCTCCATGCATGGCACAGCGCTGATTCTCATGTGGTTCTCAGCCTTGGTTTCGGGCGTGGTCGATAATATACCCTATGTCGCAACCATGGCACCCTTGGTGACGGACATGGCCAGGACCGTTCTCGGCCACGGTGGCGGCGAGCTACCACTGGCAGTGTTGCACAGCCCGGTGCTCTTGCCGGTGTGGTGGTCGCTGGCGCTGGGTGCTTGTTTGGGTGGCAATGCCACGCCGATCGGCGCCTCCGCCAACCTGGTGGTGCTGGGCATCGCCGAGCGTTCGGGACATCGGATTTCCTTCCCGCGCTTCATGGCCTACGGCCTGCCGACCATGATTCTCACCCTGGTCATCGCCTCGATCTACATCACCCTGCGCTACTACTGACGGCGCGATGACCCACGAGGCTGCGCTTCAGCCTGGGCTCGATCGCGCAGCCTGTCCTTTCGCGCCGAACGCAGCCGCAACCAGACCACAGGAGCTGAGCCATCATGAATGCTTGGATCGTGACCGCCTTGTTGATCAGCATCGGCGCCGCCGGACAGGCGGCGAGCGAACCAGGCTCGAATGCCTCCACAGCCAGCCAGGGGAGCGAGCCCATGTACACCAAGCCGAACGCCGAAGCATTGCGCGCGCGTCTTTCACCCATGCAGTACCGCGTGACCCAAAAAGACGCCACCGAACCGCCCTTCCAAAACGCCTACTGGGACAACAAGCAGGCGGGGATCTACGTCGATGTGGTCAGCGGTGAACCGCTGTTCAGCTCGCGAGAGAAGTACAAGTCCGGTACTGGCTGGCCGTCCTTTTGGGCACCGATCGATCCGGAGCACATCGTCGAGAAGGTCGACCGCAAGCTGTTCATGAAGCGCACCGAAGTCCGTTCGCGCGATGGCGACTCGCATCTGGGCCACGTCTTTCCCGACGGCCCCGAGCCGACCGGCCTGCGCTACTGCATCAACTCGGCCAGCCTGCGTTTCATCCCGGTCGCAGAACTCGAAGAAGAGGGCTACGGTGGTTACCGGAAGCTCTTTGAGCCGTAGCGCGCGGCCGGCGGGGGTGCTCGACCCCCGGCCGGCGGTTGGTGAGGCCTGGTGGCCGGCACGCAGGCTGCTTTGCGGCTACGGCACGGTCACGGACCAGGCCGAGGTGTCACCCGTCTCGAAGCCATCCGCGAAGATGGCCACGCCCACGCTGCCCGCGAAAGGTATGTCGATGGCAGCCGGAACACCGGGCTTGAACAGCCCGAGGGTGTAGCTCGCGCCGGTCGGTGGCTGGTTGGCGTCGAACCAGAAGGAGAAGGTGGTTCCCCAACGCAGGGCGTTGGCGTTGGCGTTGAGCGCGAAGTCGTCGGTCGACCAACGCACCGTGCCAGCATTCATGTCGACCGTCGAGGTCCAGTCGGTGGTGTCGTAGGGTTCGCCTGAGTGGTGGTCCACGTCATGGAAGCCGACACCTGTGAAGGTCGTGGCCGTGCCGAAGTCGATCGTGAAGCTGCCGGCGGAGCGGTCCGAGTTCATGTTGTGGACCGCGAACTCGTAGTGCCATTGGCCACCACCCAGGTCGGTGACCCGGCGCGCAGCATGGAAGCGCTCGATGATGCTCGAAAGCACGTCGGCATCGACGATCTCGACCACCGGATCGATCGCCTGCCAGGCGTGAATGGCGGCCTGCTCGCGGACCGTGGCGGTGGCGAAGCTGAGATTGAAGGTGCCCGCGTTCACCGTCACCTCACGGTAGGAGGCGTTGTTGAGGCCATTGCCCGCCTGGGCATCGCTGTCCACCACGTACTGGCCCTCGACGAAGTAGCGCGCGCCCGGCACGGTGAGGTCGGTTTCGACGACTTGGATACGCTTGCCGATCGTGCCGCCGGTGCCGGTGGGGTCGGTCGGGAAGGGGTAGGTGCCGTTGGTGGCATTGACCTCCGAGCGGCGGCCCAGGGGCCCGGGGCCACCAGTTCCGTTGAGACTCGAGCCGTAGATGTCGGTGCAGCCGACACCGAGCTGGTCGCCGCCCAAAGGCGGCTGCTGGCAAGAAAGTGGGTTGCCGGCACCATCGCTGCCCTGGCAACTCGCGCCGACCGGGGTGTTGAGCGACAGAAAACCATGCTTGAGCCAGCTCATGCCGATCTGCTCGAAGCGGCCGTTGGCCAGGCGGTAGAGGTTCTGCGCGATCACCGGATGCTGGTCGTCATTGAGGTGGCCGGGGCCAGGGGGGCCGCAGCCGCCACTGTTGTCACACCAGTTGACCGGAACGGTCCCGACGTTGCAGGAGTCCGTGCCCACGGAGTAGGCGCGGATGCCGCCCGCCGAGCCCCAGTTGGTGGTCTCCGTGAGGTTGCGCACGGTGACATCGGGGCCGAGCGAGAAGACGGATGCGCCGCGACCGAGCATGCTCGCGCCGGCAGCGGCGTTGGGCTCGGCAGCCGCGACATGCAGCCACACGAGCGCGGTCAAGGTTGCTAACACCAGCGCCCCGAGGGCGACTGGGATCCAGGGTTGGAAGGCACGCTTTGACATTGAGACTCCTCGACGGAACAGGCCGTGGTCAAGACATTGGGCTGTCGATGTCGCGCAGGCTCGGGATGAATGCGACAAAAAGACCCAGCTTGTCGCAGGATACCGTGCCGGGTAGCCGGCGGTCGAGCCCCCGGGGTGATCCGAATCGGCGGATCGGTACTACGGATGCTCCGCCGTTGCAGGCCGCTCGGGCGGGAGCGCGGAATCGGCCGTGCGCCGGGTGGTAAGCGCCGCCAGGTTGTCCCGCGCAGGCTGGTTGCCGGGGTCGAGGGCCAGCGTTCGCTCGAAGCGCGCGATGGCGCCGGCGAGGTCGCCGGCCAGACCGTGGGCAACGCCCGCGTTGTAGGCCAGGACGCTCGATCGCGGTCGCGCGGCGAGACCGCGATCGAGAACCTCGGTCGCAGCCCGAGCATCGCCGCCCGCGGCCAGCAGGCGGCCGAGGCCGAGGTAGGGCTCGCTGCGTCCAGGCGCCAAGTGTTCGGCGAGCCGGTAGCGCTCGAGGGCCGCATCGCGCTGGCCGCGCGCTTCAGCGTCCTTGGCCAGCAAGAGCGCCATGTCGGCGGCCAGCTCACCGCGCGCCAGAGCCTTTTTGGCAGCCTGCTCGAGCGCCTCGCTGCGGCCGAGCAGAGCGTAGAAGAAAGCCCGCTGTGCTGCGGCGCCCGCAGTCGGCATCAGGCCCAGGCGACCCACGCGTTCGAGATGCTCGGCGCCTCGCGCCAGGCGCTGCCCGAGCGCGGGGCTGAGCGTCGGCGTCGGGCGGGTGGGATCGAGCGCGATCTGCCGGTAAGCAGCGATCGCAGCGAAAGCCCGGGCACCTTGGTAGGCGTGGTAGCGAACCACAGCGCTGTGGGCCCAAAGCGCTGCCAGCAAGACCAGGCATGCCAGCGCCATGCGCCCCGCGGGCAAGAGCTTGCCCCGGCGCTTCAGACGCAGGCCCTTGAGCTTGCGATGCGGCCGTGCAAAGAGCTGGAAGCCGAGCAGCGCCAGGTAGGCGAGGATGCCAGCAGCGCCGAGCGCCATCAGCAGCGGCACCCGCCCGTACAGACCACGGAGGGTGAAAAAGGCCGCGACGAAGGCCGCGGCAAGCACCACCTCCTCGAGCCATGACAGGTCCGGACGGCGCCAGCGAGCCGCCTGTCGCGCCGCCTTGCCGGGCAAGGGCCCGGCGCCGTAGTACAAGGCGTCGTTGGGGCAAACGCTGACACAGTCGAGGCATTTCATACAGCCGTCGTCGACCACCATGGCGAAGTCGCGTACCTCCTCGTGGACACGCACATTGGAGGTACAAGTCGCTGTGCAATGGCCGCAGCCAGCGCAGGCGTCAGTGACCCGGATGCGCATCGGGGAGCACCGCTCGGCCGCGGCGAAAAAGGCACCATAGGGGCAGGCATAGGTGCAAAAGCCTTTGGCACCGAGAAAGTACACGACCCCGAAGCCGCACACCAAGAAGGTCAGGGCGCCGATCCACCAGCCAGGGAAGGTCGCCCAAAAGTCCGAGGTGGTGAGGTGGACCTCGAGCTGGGGCAGCCCCCGGTCGCGCACCAGACGGTAGGCCATCGGCCAGACGAAAACATACAGCGCGACCGCGAGCGGTACCCAGCGCAAGAGCCTCGACCGCAGCACTTTCGGACGCCGGCCGAGCTTGCCGAGCAACCAGGCACTGGCATCTTGCAGCGCCAACACATGGCAGCCCCAGCCGCAAAAAAACCGACCGAAGACCAGGGTCAGGAAGCTGGCGGCAGCGAAGAAAATCAGGCCCGCATTGACCACCCCGCTGCGTGCCAGGGCCGTCGCCTCCGAAGGCTCGACCGGGGTCAGTGTGCGGCCAGCAAGCAGCCAGTGTGCAATGTGCACGGCGATCAGAACATGCACCGACGCCAGCACGATCAGGCGCCGCCGGGCGCTTTTCGAGCGCCGGATCTTCGGCGTGGGTTGGAGGACCGGCAGGGCCATGCAGGGTAGGCGGTGGTGGGCCGCGGGTGAACTCGGTGCCAGTGTAGCAGTCCACGGCGCGGGTGCTCCGGGCTCGGCTGGCTGCACGCTGAACGGCTCCACGCTGCACGACGTTGGACCATAATGGCGTGATGAACGGGGATGGTGGAATCCATGGCGCTCGGGTGCTGTCGGTGCTGCTGCTGTCAGTGTTCGGAGTCGTGCTCGCGGGCTGCGGCGCCACAAAGGTGTCTGGCACCGGGACGGGTACCGGCCCGGACCTGGTCCTGATCACGATCGACACCCTGCGCGCCGACCATCTCGGGGCCTATGGCGCGCGGTTCGCAGCCACGCCCAACCTCGATGCGTTGGCGGCACGCGGTCTGCGTTTCGACGAGGTGATGTCGACCGCGCCGCTGACCCTGCCCGCCCACGCCACCTTGCTCACCGGCCGCCTGCCACACCAGCACGGCCTGCGCACCAACGGTGCCGGCATCCTGCGCCCTGGGATCGACACCCTGGCGAGCGTGCTCGCTGGCGCTGGCTGGCACACCGCGGCCTTTGTCGGTGCCTTCGTGCTCGACCATCGTTTCGGGCTCGACCGTGGCTTTGCACACTATGACGATGGCATTGCCCGCGGCGCCGATGGCGGTGTGCGTCTCGAATCCGAACGTCCGGCCAGCGCCGTGATCGATGCTGCCTTGGCCTTCATGCGCGCGGAGCGCGAGACGCCTGGCGGGCGCAAGGTGCGGCGTTTCCTGTGGCTCCACCTCTACGATCCGCACGCGCCCTACCGGCCGCCCGAGCCCTTCGCGAGCCGCTTTGCCGGGCAGCCATACGATGGCGAGATCGCAGCGGTCGACGCGCAGCTCGGCCGTTTGTTCGAGGCCATCTCGGCGAGCGGCCGGCCGAGCTGGGTGGTGGTCGCGGGCGATCATGGCGAGGCCCTCGGCGAACATGGCGAGGCCAGCCACGGGCTGTTCTTGTACCGCGGCGTGCTGCGGGTGCCGTGGATCATCGCGGGCCCGGGGGTGGCGCCCGCGAGCGTGCTGCGTACCCCGGTGTCGATCGCCGACATCGGTCCGACACTCGCTGCGCTCGCCGGTGCTGTGCTGCGCCCGGATCCATCGCTACCACGGGCCGGTCGCGATCTCGCGTCGTCGCTTTTGCGGGGTGTCGAGCCGCCGGCCGATGATCTCTATGCCGAGACGCGCTACCCGGCGACCTTTGGCTGGCACCCGCTGGCCGCGCTTCGCCGCGGCAGGCTGCGCGTGGTGCAAGCGCCGCGACCCGAGCTCTACGATCTCGAGGCCGATCCTGGTGAGCGCCGCAATCTGATCCGCTCAAGGCGCCGCGCGGCACGCGCGATGCTCACCGCGCTCGCTGAACTCGCCGGTTCCGGAGCCGACGCTTCCGAGGTCGAGACCGAGCCAGCGGTCGATGCCGAGACCCGCGCGCGGCTCGCGGCCCTCGGCTATGCCTCGTCCGTACGCCCGCCGTCTGGCGCGGCGCCAGACGGCGCCGATCCCAAAGACCGCGTGGCGGCGTTGCGCGCCTGGGAGGCAGCGCATGGCGCGCTCGAGCGCGGTCAGCTCGCCGAGGCTCGGCAGGCCTTTGCTGACTTGGTGGCGGAGGATCCCTCGAATCCGGTCTTTCGTCGCGGCCTGGCGCGCGCGCTGCGGCGCATGGGCGACACCGAAGCGGCACTGGCGCTGTATCGCCAGGCAGCGGCCGCTGCACCAGCGTCTGCCGAGGGCTGGTACGAGTTGGCTGCGGCGCTTCGTGATGCCGGTCGCGCGCGCGAGGCGCAAGCGGCAGCGGAGCAGGCTCTCGGTCGCGATCCAAGGCGCCCGCAGGCCTTGAATCTGCTCGGTATCGGCCGTCTGGCCGCGGGCGAACTCGATGCTGCGCTGGCCGATTTCGACGCGGCGCTGGCGGTGGACCCGCGCGATGCCGCGGCGCACAACAACCGCGGCAACGCGTTGCGCGCGCTCGGGCGACTCGACGAGGCGGCCGGTGCCTACCGCCGCGCGCTGGCGCTGGCGCCGAGCTTCGCGGATCCATGGAATGGCCTGGGCGCGCTCGCCGTGCTGCGCGATGCGCCGCGCGATGCCATCGGGCTCTTCGATCGGGCGCTGGCGCTTCAGGACGACTTTTTGCAGGCACGCCTGAATCGGGGCATTGCCTTGGAGTTGGCGGGAGATCGAGAGGCCGCGGCGGCCGCCTACCGCGCGGTGATCACGCGCAGCGGAGACCAGCGCCAGCATGCCGCTCAGCGCACCGCCGCAACGACCCTGCTGGCGCGCCTGTCGGCCGCGCCGCGCTGAGCCAGCCAGCCAGTTGCCGGGGGGCTGCAAGCCATCCGGAGGGTATCCGGTGCAGTGAATGCCGTAGCGATACCGCATGCATCGGAAATCGTCTATACTTGCCCCAAGCGATCTCGATGAGGTCCGAAACCGGTCCGGTGCAGGTTCCGTGTCGTGCGGGACATGTGCCTACTTGCAGGTGTTGGAAACCGAAGCGGCCCCCAAGCGCCGCCTCGATGACAAGGGAGATTCGACTGATGAAAGCTTCTTCAAGCGTGTGGCTGATGAGGGTCAGCCTGGCGCTCGCATGTCTCGCCATGCCCTCAACTTTGCTGGCTCAGACCGACGGTGGCTTGCTCGAGGGTGTCGTGCTCGACAACAGCGGTGCCCGTCTTCCGGGGGTCACGGTCACCGTGACCAATCCGGACACCGGCCTCGAACGGTTGCAGATCACGGATGCCTCCGGCCGCTATCGCTTTCCCAACCTGCCGGTCGAGGCCTACACCGCAACGGCGACACTGGAAGGCTTCACGACCATCCAAGTCACCGATGTAGCGATCCGTGTGGCGACCGCGAGAGAGCTCGATTTCACCCTTGATGTCGCGGCCGTCGAGGAGGTGATCACGGTCGCGGATGTGGCGCCGTTGGTGCGCCGGGAGCCTTCGATCGGCACCGTGGTGTCGACCGAGGAGCTCGAGAGCCTGCCGCTGAATGGCCGGCAATTCGCTTCGCTCGGCAGCCTGGCGCCGGGCACTACCCTGGGGGTGAACTCCGACCCGACCAAGGTCGGCAAGCTGGTGATCGGCCTCAACGGTGGAAGTGGACGAAACGTCAACTTCTTGATCGATGGCGGCGACAATACCGATGATACCATCGGCGGTCAGCTCCAGAACTTCAGCCTCGAATCGGTGGCCGAGTTCAGCATGCAGACCCAGCAGTTCAAGGCCGAGTACGGCCGCACCACGGGGGGGGTGCTGACGGTGGTCACCAAGTCGGGAACCAACCGTTTCGATGGCAGTGTCTTCGGATTCTTCCGCGATGATCAGCTCAATTCGAAGACCGAGACCGAGTCGCGCACCGGTGCCGACAAGCCGTCCTTCGATCGCCAGCAGTTCGGCTTCTCGTTGGGCGGGCCGATCGTCGAGAACAAGGCGCATTTTTTCGTCACCGCCGAACGTCTCGATCAAGATGCAGCGTTCACGGTCGGAACCGGCGGCATCGCGCCGGCGTTCGATGGCAAGTCGTTTCCGATCTCGACCAAAGATACGCTGATTTCTGCCAAGCTCACCTCGGATCTTTCCGCCAAGCAGTTTCTGCAGGTGCGCTACGGCTATCAGGAGACCGAGAACGCCTATGGCGCGGCAACCACCGTCACCCCGGATGCTCTGGGTGATCTGACGAACGATTTTCAGACCGGCCTCGTCGGGCTCAACACCGTCATCGGGTCCGATGCCTTCAACGAGGCGGTTCTCCAATATGCCGAGTTCGAGAACCTGATCCTGCCGGTCACCGGGAACCCCACCGAGTACTTTCCCTCGGGCGTGCAGACTGGACAAAACGTCAACGCCCCACAGTCGACCGCCCAGGAGAAGGTCCAGGTGAAAGACAACTTCAGCTTCAGCAAGGTCCTGGGCGGCGATCGCCACGACTTCAAGGTCGGGATCGAGTACATCGCCGAGAATGTGCTCGGTGGATTTTTCTCGCCCGGCGCTGCGGGACAGTTCACGCACCTCACCGACGATCCGAACGGGCCGATCAGCGACATCACGTTCCTGTCCGGCGATTTCGCCTTCTCGACGCCGAACGACCAATGGCGTGCCTACGTCCAGGACGATTGGCAGGTGACCGATCGCCTCACCATCAACCTCGGCATCCGCTGGGAGTACACCGACATCCTGGAACTCGACCAGTCGTCGAATCCGCTGTGGCAGGCGCTGCGCAACCAGACGCAGTTCGACGAGGGCTACTTGCTGGACTTCCAACGCGGCGACGGCGGCCGGCAGCTCGACGCACCGAGTGACGACTTCGCGCCGCGTCTCGGCTTCACCTGGGATGTCAAGGGCGATGGCAAGCAGATTCTGCGTGGCGGATGGGGTATCTTCTACGATTTCCCGTACAGCAATGCCACGGTGCTGTTCCCCACCGCCGCTGTACTTTCCGATTTCGGCGTGTCGTTCAATGTCAACGACCAGAGCGGAATCAAGAATCCCGACGGCAGCTTCTTCCAGTTCGGCGACCCGCTGCCGCCCAACCAGCTCCCGGGCGGCGCTGGCATCGCCATCAACGAGGTGGCATCGCCGACGCTCGAGACTCCCTACTCGACCCAGACTTCGCTCGGCTACTCGTACCAGGCGACGCCGCATTGGGGCCTCAACTTCGAGTTGATCAACATCGACTACAAGAGCCTGCCGTTCCGTTTTCGGGCCAACCCCTTCTTCGACTCCAACGGTGACGGCGTGATCGGTGC
>Ga0114931_10000966_pt1 | contig 36355 bp, 25 predicted proteins | sample 2SBtaG_FD_89579 | JGI IMG/M metagenome (GOLD analysis project Ga0114931, IMG submission 89579) | Deep subsurface microbial communities from Kolumbo volcano to uncover new lineages of life (NeLLi) - 2SBTROV14_V59a metaG | ecosystem: Environmental > Aquatic > Marine > Volcanic | place: Kolumbo... | reverse complement strand
TAAAAGAGTTTCATGTTGTTGGTAAAGAAAGCGTCGGCACCTTCCCGGTCCAACCATTTCCCGCTAGGAGCGACCAGTGGAGGATTCACCAGATCGCAGGCATCCACGAATTTGTGGGACTCGGGATCGACGAGAGCGAACGTGTCAATCACAAGATCGAACAGCTCGTTGGCGGCCAGTTCTTTGTTCTCAATGGCCCAGAGAGCCTTGACCTTTTCAGCGACAGACTGATCTTTCACCGATCTGTTCTGAACCCAGTTCAGAACGTCCTTTTTGACGACAGTCGCCGAGGGTGGTGCGTAAACGGTCTCCGTGGCTGAAAGTATTGCACCGGGCAGGAGCGAAAGCCCAAGCATGGTGGTGACGATCCTACGAGTTTTCATCATGTCATCCTTCCTCCTCAACGAGGGAATCTAAAGTATGAAACCAAACGCCGAATTTACAGTATACCAATTTCGATTGATATCGCAAGAAAAGATCGATTTTCCCGAACAATGTCGGAAATAAGACCATTCCGATGGGACGATCGTTCCCGATCTTTCTCAGTTTTCCCTATTAAGTAAACGTTCGAAAACAGATTATTGACCACGGAAATTTGCATCATCGTATTTTTCGAGATTTAACTCGCATTCTGGTAAGGACTTACGGATTTTTTTTATTCCCGATTCGGTGATCGCTGTCCCGCCTATTGCCAGTTTTTCCAACGATTTCATCGTCAACAAGTCGTCGATGCAGGCATCGGTGATCTTTTTACTATTTCGGCTGCGAATATGCAGCATATAGAGTGCTTCCGAGTTTTTGAGGTAAGAGACCCCTTGATCGGTGATCAGAGTTCCGTCGACGCAAAGCCTGGTTAATCTCTCCATTTTCCCCAAGATCTCCATCCCCTTGTCGGTAATGTCGTTCCCTCGCAAATAGATTTGTGAAAGCACATCGTAGTTGGGAAACAGTGCTAACCCCTTGTCTGTGATGCCTGTATAGGAAATGTTGATCTCTCTCAAAGACGGAAAATGCTTAAAGAGATGCATGTGGCTGTCTTTGAAATTCGGGTTGTTATCGACTGTGATTCTGAAAATTCGTTCGTCTTTGTCTTTATCGATATTGGCTCCCATCTTTTCGAGTTCCGCCACCGCATGGTCCTGTGCTGTGAGCGGCTTCTTCGGTTTTTTCTTCCGAGTTTTGACGACAGCAATCGGTTTCTCTTTTTCCTTTTTGACGACTGGTTCGCGAGGCGTTATTTTTGGCTTGAAGGTTTTTTTCTTGACGGATTGCTTCTTGATTTTTTTAGATTTTTCCTGGTTGCAACCCGTCATCGAGACGACCACAAACAAAACACACAATCCACTCATAAGGGTAATGTATCGCGAATGTTGTCGATTTGAGGCTGGTTCGATTCGAAATGGTGTCATTCGCAACATAGCCGACTCCAGAAAACCCTCTTGAGAGGAAGAGATTTCTCCCGGCGAGGAGTAAAGAAAGACGTTTCGATCGATAAACTCTAACGAGATGAATTACAGAGATATTGACTTTATACGGGAATCTTCGCCAGAATTTCTTCGTGAGTGGGAAATCGTTCGGTTTCGTGCTTGCTGAAGATCAATTCGCCCTCGACGACAACATCGAAGATACCACCCTTTCCTTCGATCATCTCCGCTTCGATCCCGGTTTCTTTTTTGATCGCTTCCGCCAGACTGACGGCTGTTGGGGTATAGTCTCACTGTACGCAATAGGTGATAGAAATCTGCATGATGGTTCCTTTGACTTTTTAATCATGTTCTGCCCGAGATTCGACAGCCCAACGTGAGCCAGAATCATTCGAGTTTCCACTCTTGGAATTGTAGAACGGACGAAGTCTGAAGTCCAACCCACGAACGAAGAACCTGCAGGTCAAGCGGATTGGCGGCACTCCCGCGGAATCATCGCGAATGATCCATCCTTGGAGGTCTTGCGTGAATTGATTGCGTTTCTGGAGAATTATCTGTTCCTGCTCGAAGACCCAGAATCTCGCGATTTGTTGGAGCCTTTGACTTTATCTCTCTCAGACATCTCGCTGGGTCGGTTGCGAAGAGAACCTTCTTTTCGGGTTTCGCTCCGTAGGGTGGAGCCTTCGTCAGGTCCACCCAGCAACCGCTTTTTATAGGTTTCGCTGTAACCCGGCGGATTTTTGTAAAGCGGTGTGTAGAATGGCGTCAGCCGGTAACCACAGCCTGCCAAGAGAGGCAGTGCGAACAGAAGTACTCCAAAATTCCATCGTTTCGAGTTCATACGACCTTCCTTGATCCCAACGCTGCAAACCGCTGTGTATCTCTCACTATCGACAGGATGGATATCTCGGATGAGCGAAAACCTGGGGGGTCTCGCTGAGTTTCCTGCCGCGCAACGAACAAATTTATTCACCGGACCATCTGAGAATACTCAACAAATTCGAGTATGCGTCGGTCCAGACACGAAAACTCGCTTCTGGTTGGAAGGAAGTCCAACTCTTTTTCGTGGCTAGCGTACCCAAATCGTTCTCGTTTTTCACAAGCAATGCCCAAACGGAAGGTTGTTTTCCACTTTCCTCATCGTGCTTTGTGACGCTGATTGCCGAGGTACGAAAAATCCAACCTTGATCTTCCGCGACTTTCGCCAGTACCTGCTTCAAATCGAGATGCCGATTGCTGATATGGAAGACAAGTAACCCGCCCGGCTTTAATTTTTGAAAGTACATGCGAATTGCTTCGCGGGTGAGAAGATGCACAGGAATCGCGTCGGAACTAAAGGCATCGAGAATGATGATTCCATATTTGTTGTCATCTTGTTTCGAGAGATTCAAGCGGCCGTCTCCCAGGACGATTTCATAATTACCTATAGCGCAGTCGCTTAAATAAGTGAAGTATTTCGTATTTTCGGCGAGACGTTTGACGACGGGATCGATTTCAAAAAACGTCCATTTCTGTTCGTGCCGAGTTTGATAGCAGATGGTTGCACCGGTTCCCAAGCCGACAATAGCAACTTCGTCGGTCAACGACGGCGTTCGTAAATTCGAAAAAACACTACCGAGCGGACCACCCCGATGATAGAAAGCCAACGGTTCGCATTGCCGAACCGGGTCGAGACTTTGGATGCCATGAAGCGTTGTCCCATTGGTTAAAACACGGTTTCCCCAAGGGTCGTCGGAAACGAGATGAACTCCGTAAAAACTGCGTCCGGAAAAAAGCAATTCATTTCCTTCAAAGGGAAAGAAACTTTTCGCAAGAAAAAGAATTCCAATCAAAACGGCGAACCAGCGAGGGCGATCAGAAATCGTCAAAATCATCAGGATGGGCAACGAAACCACCACGCCGATAAATACGAATCCGTTCGCCTCGACTCCTACACTTCCACGAAAATACCAGATCGTCAGAATGAAAATTCCGAAGATAAGATAGAGAACCCATCTTACATTTTCGGTTTTCTCGTCCCGAAACGAATGGAAGACACCGACTCCGATAGCCATGGTGATGGGATATTCCCACACGCCCGAAAACACCGCCGGAGCAATCATGCCGTTGAACAATCCCCCTAACATGCCACCGATAGAGAGACACAGATAAAAATCCGTAAGCCGGGAGACATGGGGACGCGACCGAATCAATTCGCCGTGGCAAACCATCGCCGCCACAAAAAAGACGACCAGGTGAATCAGAAAAAAATACCAGCTTCTCGAGAAAATGAGCGATGCCACAACAAATAGCATCAGACATGGGAAAATCAGTTTTAACCATCGGTGCGATAACCATTCGCGGCGGGAAAAGACGAGAATACACGTCACAAGATAGATCGCAAACGGAATGACCCACAGTAAGGGAATCGGAGTGATATCGGTGGTGAGGTAGGTCGTGACCCCCAACATCCAACTCGAAGGTACAAACGAGAGTGCAATCCATCGCCATCGTTGACGAGTCCGATTCTCTGGATGGACCTCATTTGTTCTGGCAATTTTCGCTTTTTTATTTCGAATTCGAGATGACGGTTCCTCTTCGTGTTTTGTCGTTGGAACTCGACTACCCTGTCGTCTTAATAAAAGTCCACAGCAAACCAGCAGTGCAATCAGTCCCAGATAGCAACCGCTCCAAATCCTCGATTGCCCGTTTACGGAAAAAGCTGGTTCGATGAGAATCGGATAACTCAAAAGCGCCAGCAAACTTCCCAAATTGCTTGTGGAATACAAAAAATAGGGATCGTGGGAGTGCGGATGCGATGTGTAAGAAAACCATCGCTGCAGGAGAGGCGTCGTCGTGGAGATGGCAAAGAATGGCAGACCCACCGAAGTTCCCAAAAGGAGCACTAACCACAAAGAAGGATTTCCGGTTTCCGGCGGTGTCCATTCTTCGGATAGCGAGAGGGGAAGCATCGCAATTCCAATCGAGACGACCGCAAGATGCAGAATCAGTTGCTTGGAGGGGGTGAGCCAGCGCGTTGTCAAATGGGCATACAGATAACCCAACAGCAGCACGAATTGAAAGAAAAACATGCAGGTGTTCCAGACAGAAGTCGAACCACCCAGACGCGGAAGTACCATTTTTCCGAACATCGGTTGCACAGAGAAGAGTAGCGAAGCACTGAGGAAAATCGTTAAGGCGAAACAAACGGTTTGTATGCAATCGAACCGATTGCAGTCGGTTGATGACGCTGCGGAAATCGCCCGACTTTCCTCGCTTACTGGATTCACTGTGAACGATTTCCCCCGTTCTGTAATTCATTTCGTTTTCGGCGAATGAACGTCTCGTCCAAGACACTTCACAACGACAATTGTTTCGTCGTCGGTGGGAGCCATTTGATCGCGGAAAAGGTCCACGGCTTCGAATAACGAATCCACAATTTCTTGTGCAGAAACGGAACGAAACTTAGACACAATTTCTCGAATTCGCTTCAACCCGAAAAGTTCTCCTGAAGACGATGTCGCTTCCACAATACCATCCGTGCTCAACAGAAGAATGTCGCCCGGTGCGAGAGCCAGGGATTGGCTACTTTGAATTTCGGTTTTTTGAACTCCCAGAGGTGTGCTGGTACTCGTCAGAGCCTTCATCTTATCGTTTGCGGTTAAGAGATAACATTCGTGTCCTGCTGCGGTGTAGACAAAGCGATGTTCTTCGACGAAGAGTTTGACGAAGAACATCGTCACGAACCATCGGTCTGCTACGTCTTGCAGCAAAAGGTCATTCAGTTTCGTCGAAATTTCGCTCAAATCTTCGCTTCCTAACACCAACGATCGAAGATAGGCCCGTGTTTGTGCCATCAACAAAGAAGCGCCGATTTCGTGTCCACTGACATCGGCAACCACGATTCCCCAGTTGTTGCCAGAAAGCGGGATGTAATCGAAATAATCGCCTCCCACGACATCCGCCTGACGGGATTCGCCTGCGACGTCGAATCCTGGTATTTTCGGTGCTTGATTGGGAAAAAGCTGTTGTTGCACGCTGCGGGCGACTTCGAGTTTCGCTTGTGTGACCTGAAGCGTTCGCTCCATTCGGTAAACACGAATGTAGTCCAGCACCAGTCCCGAAAGAGGGATCGCATAGGCGACATTCTTCAAAAACAATGCCGAATTGAAATGTGCGTTATAAAGAGCGGAAGCCCCGAATGCCATGTGAATCTGAGCCATCACATGAGGAACGACACTGATCCACAATCCATGGGAAAACAGACTGGGAAATTGTCGATAAAATCTCGGCAAAATCAATCCGCCAACCAAAAGATACAACACGAGTGGCATGAAATCCCAAGGTCTCACCACGAATGAAGCATCGGTCGGTTCGACGATCATCACAGGCAGATTTGAAGTCATCGCAATACGATGAATCACCGAGTAAGCCATTAACAGATATAAAAGACCGATCAAAACAATAAATCGTAATTTCATCGGTTTCGCGCTTTGGTTCCCCGATTGCTTCTTCAAAACGAACGGCAACAAGCCAGCGATCAGAAAACAAACGTTAAACATTCTCGAAACGATCCATGCAAACGGAATGAACCTTTTGAGATACTCGATGTTCTCGTCGATTCCGCCCCTCCAAAGGTTTTCGGTCAGTCCGCTCGTCGCCAGGATAGAAAAGGCATCGAGTGCCCCGGAGAAAAACATTGCCGTCCCGATAATGGGAGTTGTAATGTCATTGGTGATTCGATAATGAGCGATCGACAAAACCACCGTGCCAAAAGCGATGCTGAATGCCGTCCATTCCAGGAGAGTGTGAAGGTTGGATGTCGCAATTTGAGTTGGCAGAATCGAGTTGTGGAATTCTGGAGTTCCAATCTGAACGATCCAAAACCAATTCCAGGGTTGTTCCAGATCGATTCCAAGCAGCAGCAGGAAAGATGGTAAAGCACTGAGAAGAAGCACAGTGCCGACAAACGCAGCAGGCAATTTCACGCGATCTTCTTTATCTCGCAGAAGACCGTTTTTCTGTTTTGAAAGTTCAACCACGAAGGATCAACCGTCTCGAAAATGATTTGAGTGAAGAAATCCCATTGTAAAACGACTCGATTAACACCGCGATACAACTACGAAGAATTCGATGTCTATTTTATGAATTCTACTGGCAATGCAGTCCATTATTCTTAGATCGGGAAAGGCTTCCGCAAATTTTGCATTGGGGATTTTTCTCAATCAATCGCTTATGAAACGACATGTCTCTCAGGTCGTAAGTCAGCATTTGGCCAAAAAGAGGTTTTCCCAATTGGCAAAGCACTTTAATCGCTTCCATGGCCCCCAGGCACGCCACAACTCCAGAGACCGCACCGAAAACCGGAAACTCCCGTTTCCACACTGACGGTTTTTCTGGATAAAGACATGCCAGACAAGGCGTTTCGCCGGGAAGAATTGTCGTGATTTGCGCTTCGAGTTCGTACATGGCACAATCGACAAGAGGCCTTTTCTGTAAAACCGCCTGTCGGTTCATCGCGAAGCGTTCCTCGAACAACGGGGCGCAATCGACGACAAGATCAACCTGCGAGACGAGTTCCTCTGCATTTTCCTCGTTGACGTTTTCGGCCAATATCACGACTTCCATCCTCGGGTTCAGTTCCAGGAGTCTTCGTTTGGCCGATTCGACGCGTGGTTTCCCCAGCCAATCGTAGGTCATCAATAATTGTCGGTTGAGGTCGCTGTGTTTGACGTTCCCCCCATGTGCGATCACAAGTTTTCCGATTCCTGCCGCCGCCAATTCGTAAGCGACAACGCTTCCCAATCCCCCACAACGAGAGACCAATACCGAAGAGTTCTTCAATTTGGTCTGTCCCTCTTCGCCGAAGTCGGGAACCCACCCTTGCCATTCGTAGATTTTTTTTTCTTCGTCGGTTAGTGGGACGAATTTTTTTTCGTCTGTCATCGAATTATCTGTGTCTCAAAAAAATTAACCACCGGAAATGGGAGAAAGAAACGTCACTGTCTCGTCGTCTTTCAAAACCTGCCCAGAATGATTGGCGACCTGTTTGTCATCCACAAAAATCAATACCGTTGGAAGGATGGAATCGTTTTCGTCGTAGAGAACCGCTTGCAATTTCTCGTGGTGACGATCTGCGATTCTCTTGAGAAGATCCTGCACCGTGGCGTTCTCTTCAAGTGCGTAGCTTTCCTGAGAATGCCCTGCTGCCCGTTTAATCTGAGACGTGTACTCGACGGTGACATTCATGATGAGAACCTCAGCCTTTTTCGCAAACTTGAAAATGATTTCCGAGTGAAAAAAACAAGATGGAATACAATGTTGAGTGGTAAGCTATGAACCTTGGAACGTAATCTCGCAGCGTTGACCCACGCCATTCCTTTCACTTGCGTGCTACCCGAGTTCCCGAGATATCAAATTGTGTCATCCTATCAAACTTAAATATTGACGGTTTTCAAGCCAAACGATCGCGCAATAATCAGAACCAACATCGCCGCCAAGACCATGACCAGAGAAACGGCCACTGCGGCTTCGAGGTCACCAACGGACAACTCCAAAAACACTGTTGTCGAGAGAACTTCAGTTTTTCCACGTGTAGCACCGGCAAACACGAGAATCGGTCCGAACTCTCCCAGCGATCTCGCCCATGCCAAAGTTCCCGCTGCCAGAAGTCCCTGTCTCGCCTGTGGAAACACGACTCGCCAGAACGCCTGACTTTGAGAACAACCCAGTGTCAACGCGACTTGCTCGAATCTGGTATCGATCTGGTCGAACGTCACCCGCATTGTCCGCACGGCAAACGCACACGCCACCATAAATTGTGCGAGAATCACTGCGGGAATGTCATAAGTAATCGAGACCGGTCTTCCCACCGAAATCGGCCTCCCCATCCACCACGAGAACTTCGCCGAAATCCACGTGACAAGACTTTCTGAACCTGCTTTGCACCAGTTGTCGATCGTATTGCCTAATGGAGTCTGAAATAAAATCAACAGACACAATCCAATCACCAGCGGGGGCAGAACGATGGGAATATCGAGAATCGAATCGATCGCGGCTTTCCCGCGAAACCGGTAGCGTGACATCATGTAACCGATAGGCACCGCAACCCACAGCGAAAGCAACGCGCTAATTGTGCAAGAGAAAAACGAGAGTTTAATCGCAGCACGAATCTCGGGCGATTTTATGGAATTCCAGAGATGATTTGGTGTTGTGTAAGTCGATTCCGCAACCAGCATCGCAACGATCATCAGGATGTAACTTGCACCGACGACGACAAAGAATGTAATAAATGGCCAGTCAGCGCGTTTGATCGGCGGATCAGGCTGATGTTTTGGAGAGGAACTTTGGCTCATCGATTTCTCTGTCCGCGCACGCCAGCGAAAATTCGCCTGTTGAAAACGGTCTTTCGATTCCCGGGAAAGAATCGCATCGACTAAGCGACCGGCCAGATACTTCAGCGAGGAATTTTTCCCGACTGCAATCGGTTGCATCGCTATCGGATTCCCCACATCGATGGAAACCACATCCAGGTAGTCCATCACTTGGGAAACGTTTGCCCGATATACGATCCCGACATCGATGGATCCGGTTCGTATTTGGTTGACGGTCAAGTCGGCAGTGACATTACTCACTTCGATATTCTTACGAACCTTAGCATAAAGTCCAAGGTTTTCCAGAAGGTCTTTCGTCAAACTGCCTAATGCACTTTTCACCGGATCGGAAACAGCGAGTTTGATTCCGTCCTTTGTCAAATCGTTCAACGATCCTATCTTCAGAGGATTTCCTTTTTTCACAATCATCACCATATCGGTTTCGGAAACGACTCGCGATGGAAGAAATATGTCTTTCACCTGCTTCATGAACGATGTGTCACAGGCAAAGTAAGCGTCGGGAATCGAGCCGCTTTTCATCTGTGCGACAAGAATTCCGCAACCGTTGTAGGAAACATTGACCGTCACACCCTCTCGTTTTTCAAATTCTTTAATAGTCTGATCGATCGCCGGTCGATTCACTCCACCGCTGTAAAGCACCATCGTCGGTTTAATTTCCCACACATCCGCGTCGGGGAGGATTTCGTAACCGTGTTTCACAAAATACTGTTGGCCCTTCTCGGGAGCCTGCAAATACCGTGCAACCTGTAACGCTTTGGCCGATCTTTTCGAAAATTTCAAAACACCGATTGTGATGCGTTTTATTGCGTTATCGAATTCGGGGGTTGTCACCATTTCAAGATCGGATTGTTGACGAACATTGGCATCCCAGACCACTGCTGCGTCGACTTTTCCTATCTTCACTGCAAGAATCAGGTCGTTCACCGTGGGATGTGTCACCTTCGCAGCTGCGAAAACTTTTTCCCAGTCTCCGGTTTTTTCGAGTATCTTTTTTGTCAATTTCCCAATGGAGGCCGCTTCGGGATTCGCCAACGCAAAACTGACATCGCTTCTCAGGAAATTGGCAATACTCTTGATGTTTTTGGGATTCCCTTTTGGGACAGCGATCACCGGTTTTTGAATCGCCAGGGGAATCGATTCGGCAAGTAAACCTTTTTCCCTGGCAATTTGGATATAGCTGACATCCGCCGCCAGATATAAGTCCCCCTGTTTCGCAACTTGCAAGTTGGAAAGTAACGTACCGGAACCACCATACTGAAGACTGACAGGCACGTGGAACTCTTCTTCCAAATACGCCTTGATCGTATCGGCAACAGGTTTTTTGATTCCCGCGGCACAGTAGAAAACCAGCGGATCGCTGCTACCTTCGTCTTCGTAAGATCCAAAGAAAAACCAACTGGCTAACCCGAAAATTACCAGAAAAGAAAGCGCAATCGCTATCAAACCGCTGCTCATTCCCCGACGTTGCACTCTCGCCATCAACATGCGGAACTCCTTTCGATTAGAAACCTGAATTCTTCACCCTCCAGCTTAATGACGAATTCCTTGGAGATCAATGAGCAGGGCGATGTCCACAGCTCTAGATGGGTAAGACAATCGAGCTTTACTGCCTGGCGCTTTCACAGGGTGTCGAACATAAGTTTCAGCGCAATACGGAAGAAATTCATAAGTATTCAACGAATCGGATTAATAACCTTCAATCCAATCGTCTCCAACACCCAAGTCACATAAAGATATTGATAGGGGAGATTCTGTCATTGATTCCTCAACTGGCGGGTTAATGTTCGTGGAAATGAATTGAACATGACTGCCAAAACAGTGTGATTTCGCACACTCTCTCGAAATGATTTCTCGTCTGGAATTCCAAAATGACCACCCAATAAGCTATAATCGGGGGGAACGTCACGCCACTGAAATTCCCTCCCAAATCTCCCTCCGACTTGATTATGACACGTATTGTAAAATCGATCTCGACGCGCATCTGGGGATGTTTGTTCATAATCATCTTACTCACTCTTCTCTACGAGTCTCCGTTCAAGAAGAGTACCATCGGCAGCTTGAATGCCGGTGTCTTCCCCGTTGAGCTTCACGTACAGCCTGGCAAACCGGTAGTACCACGCGACACACAGAAAAACACATTTGACGAATACAAGAAATCGATCCAGCCTTTTCTGAAAAAGTACTGTTGGGAATGTCATGGTCCCGACGAGCAGATGGGGAAAGTTGGGTTTCACCGCATGAAAAACGGGAAATCGCTGTTCGACAATCGCAGGTTATGGGAAAAAGTCGTCAAGAAACTCGAATCGTCTGCGATGCCCCCCGCCGATCACGATCCCAAGCCAACCGCAAAAGAACGCAAACGTACCGTCAAGTGGCTGGACGAGACTTTATTCCACGTCGATTGTACCCAACCGCACGATCCAGGAAAGGTGACACTCCGCAGATTAAACCGCGCGGAATATAACAATACGATCCGCGACCTGTTTCGCATGGATTTGAAACCGGCGAAAGATTTTCCCTCCGACGATGTGGGAAACGGTTTTGACAACATGGGTGACGTACTGACAATTTCTCCCCTGTTGATGGAAAAATATCTGAACGCCGCAGAAGAGATCACCACTCAGGCAATCCCTGTCCTCGAACCGAACTGGCAGCGCAAACGCAGAGTCTACGCCGAAAAATTGAAGACCGATACCGGTCGGCTGGCGGGAGACCCTGGAGTAATCGTTCTCTTCACCAACGGAAGTGCGTTTGCGGATTTCGATTTCCCGGGTGAGGGTGAATACACATTTCGGGTGAAAGCGTTCGCACAACAGGCCGGTCCCGATCTTGCACGACTGGAATTCCGTCTGGGAAAGAAAAAACTGAAGTCCTTCGAGATAAAAACGAACCGCAAGAAAGTCACGGTCAAATGCAAAGTGAAAGTCTCCAAAGGTCGCAAACGGTTTTCCGCTGCGTTTGTCAACGATTACTACCGTCCCAGCGCAAAAAACCCTCAGAACCGGGACCGCAACATGGGAGTCTTCTACTTGGAAGTGGAAGCCCCGGCAAACGTTTTATTGACACCACGATCGATCAAGAAATCACAAATCATCTTTACAACCCCCGGCCCAAAACAGACGGTGAAACTAGCCGCGACAAAAGTGCTCTCGCAATTTATGAAGCGGGCATTCCGAAGGCCGTTGAAACCGGGAGAAGTGGATCGGTATGAGAATCTTGTCGCCAATGCGGTGAAACAGGGAGACTCTTTCGAAGAGGGAATTCGCTGGGCGATTCAAGGGATTCTTGTTTCACCGCATTTTCTGTTCCGAATCGAAGACCATCTCAAACCGAAAAACTCTCAGGATTCTGCCGTACGCATCGACGATTATTCCCTGGCATGCAGACTGTCGTATTTCCTCTGGAGCAGTATGCCTGATGAGGAATTGTTTGCACTGGCCGAGAAAGGAATTCTGCATCGCTCCGAAATCATCACACAACAAACGAAGAGAATGCTCAAAGACCAGAAATCTCAGGCACTTGTGCAAAACTTCGCACAACAATGGTTAAACCTGCGGTTGCTCGATGACATCTTTCCCGATCCGCGTCGGTTTCGTGCCTTCAACACACAACTCCGTCTGGCGATGAAGAAAGAGACAGAACTTTTTTTTGCCGCGGTGATGAAGGAAGACCGAAGCATCCTCGATTTTCTCGACGGTAATTTCACCTTCGTCAACGAAACGCTGGCGAAGCATTACGGCATAAAAAATATCAGAGGGAAAAAATTTCGTCGTGTGACGTTGCCTGCCAATCAACGTCGCGGCATTCTCACACATGCCAGCATTTTAACAATCACCTCCAACCCAACACGAACGTCCCCTGTCAAACGTGGCAAATGGATTATGGAGAACATCCTGGGAACACCTCCGCAACCTCCTCCGCCGGGCGTTCCCAAACTGGATGAAGCTAAAGTTGTTTCGAATGTGATGTCGCTCCGCAAACAACTGGAACTTCACGCGAAAAACCCCATTTGTGCATCGTGTCATTTGCAGATGGATGCGCTCGGTTTCGGTTTCGAAAACTTCGACGCCATCGGTCGTTGGAGGGAACGTGACGGCAGACAACCGATTGATTCATCTGGGGAATTGCCCAGTGGCGAAAAATTTCGAGGTCCGGTGCAATTGGTTGCAATTCTGAAAAAGAAGCAGGACGAGTTCAGCCGATCTCTGTCGAAGAAGCTGTTGACCTATGCACTGGGGCGTGGGTTAGAGTACTATGACAAGTGCACCGTGGACGAGATCGTTTCCTTAGTGAAGAAGAACGACTATCGGTTTTCTTCACTGGTTCTCTCGATCGTTCAAAGTCGACCGTTCACGATGACACGATCGGAAGGAAAGTCTCCATGAGTCGAAAGAAACCAATTTCTCGAAGAACAGTCCTCAAAGGTCTGGGAGCAACGCTGGGTCTACCGTTACTCGACATCATGTCTTCGCCTGCATGGGCAGGGAGTCAAAAGGTAGCAAAGCCTCCTGTTCGTATGGGGTTCGTCTTCTTCCCAAACGGCTCGATCATCCCCGACTGGAAACCACAGGGAGATGGAAAGAATTTCCGATTCTCCAAAACCTTAAAACCCTTAGAGAAAGTTCGAAACGAAATCAACATCATCAGCGGTCTGGCACAAGAGAACGGCCGCGCAAACGGTGACGGAGCAGGAGACCACGCCCGTTGTGCGGGTTCGTTCCTCACAGGAGCACATCCTTATAAAACCGCCGGTGCGAATATCCGGCTGGGTGTTTCGGTCGATCAGGTCGCCGCTTCTCGCATTGGACATCTCACAAGGTTGCCTTCGCTGGAACTGGGTATTGAAAGAGGTCGCAACGCCGGTAGCTGCGATTCTGGTTACAGTTGTGCTTACTCGTCCAACATCGCATGGAAATCGCCTACCACGCCGGTCGCGAAGGAAATTCACCCCCGGCTGGCGTTCGAGCGGTTGTTCGGAACGAACGATTCCAAAAAAGTATCACAGAAACGAAATCTCAGAAGGCAGAGCATCCTCGACCTCGTTGCCGAAGATGCCCGGAAAATTCGCAGTCGACTTGGAAAAAACGATCGGCAGAAGATTGCAGAATACTTCGAGAGTATCCACGAAATCGAAATGCGCTTGTCGAAACCCGAAACGAAAACTCTGAAGAAACGACCCGATCTCAAAGTTCCCTCGGGGATTCCCGGCGACTTGACTGAGCATATCCATTTGATGTTCGACCTGATGGCGGTCGCGTTCCAAACCGACAACACACGAATTGCGACTTTCATGCTAGCCAACGCAGGCAGTAATCGCAGTTACCCCATGGTCAACGTGAACGAGGGACATCACAGTATTTCGCATCATCGGAACCAGAGAGAGAAGATCGAGAAGCTCCAAAGGATTGACCATTATCTGGTTTCGCAATTTGCCTACTTTGTCAAAAAACTCCAATCGATCCCTGAGGGAGAGGGAACGCTGCTCGACAACTGTATGATGCTTTATGGAAGCGGTTTAAGCGACGGCAACCGTCACTGGCACCACGAACTCCCCGTCGTTCTGGCTGGCAAAGCGGGCGGACGAATTCGTTCGGGAAGTCATCGAATCTATCCCTCCGAGACTCCGATGAATAACCTGTTTCTCTCGATGTTGGATTTGATGGGTGCGAATGTCGAGAAACTCGGCGATAGTAGTGGTCGACTTAGCGGACTGGTTGGTTAAGAAGTTCAAAGTACCCTGCGATTTTCGTCTCATTTCCGTTTTGAACATTCGCTGAAACCCACGTCGATCCCCTGAGACAAATCCGGCGCTTATGAACTGGCTCCTTCTTTCGCGACTATTGGGTTTGCTAGGCATGTTGGTGGGTGGCTCGATGGTTTTTGCGCTGCCTTGGGCTTTTCCCGGTTGTGGGGTCGCGAACACATTCGAAACTCAAGGTTTCTGGGGAATCGTCAGCTCGATTGGCATCAGTCTGACTGTGGGAGGATGCCTCTTCTATGTCGGTCGAAAGGCTGAGCGAACGATTTTTCGAAAGGAAGCGCTTGCTGTTGTCGGACTGGGTTGGATTCTCGCAGGTATTCTGGGAAGCCTCCCCTTTCTTTTGAGTAGAGCGATGATCGACGACTCATCGCGAATGACTTTTGTCGATGCACTATTCGAATCGGTCTCGGGGTTCACGACCACGGGAGCATCGGCGATTAAAGAGCTGGAACATCCTTCGACAATACCTCGTTGCGTTTTGTTTTGGCGGTCGTTCACGCATTGGCTGGGGGGTATGGGAATTATTGTGCTCTTCGTCGCGATTCTCGGTCAACTGGGAGCGGGTGGCAAAGCACTGATGAAACGGGAAGTCCCAGGTCCGATCAACGAGACGGTGCGACCGCGAGTTCGTGAAACTGCAATGGTGATGTGGGCGATTTACGTCGGAATCAGTGTGACGCTGGTTGTCACATTTCTCGTCGAAGGAATGTCGCTTTTCGATGCTCTCTGTCACTGCTTTGGCACAATGGCAACAGGAGGTTTCAGCACCTATAACAGCAGCGTCGGCCACTTTAAAAGCCTTCCGATCGAATTGACGATTATCGTTTTTATGATCGTTGCAGGGGCCAACTTCTCGCTCTACTATGCCATCCTCAAATCTCCCTTACGAAAAGAGGGAAACCGGTTCCTCGTCCGTTTTTCTCCCTTAATGAAAGACCCGGAGTTCCGAGTCTACATCCTGATTCTCGCTGTGGCAACCTTGCTGATTACGGTGAGTTTATTTTTGAAAGGCGATCATCCTTCGCTCGGAGAGTCGCTTCGACATGCTTCCTTTGCAGTCGTTTCTATCATGACGACCACCGGTTTCGGCACGGTCGATTTTCACCTATGGAACGAATTTTCGAAAGGCTTGTTGCTTCTACTTATGTTTGTAGGCGGTTGTGCGGGATCCACCGGTGGAGGCATCAAGGTGATTCGCGTGATTCTCTTTCAGAAAATTGTCCGTCTCGAAATTGAGCAGGCGTTTCGACCGAAAGTTGTCAGGCCGATCAAAATTTTCGGCACCACCCTCGACGAATCACTCCGTCATGAGGTTGTGGTTTATTTCGGTCTGGTGCTGGTGATTTTCATTTCGAGCTGGATGATTCTGGCAGCCATCGAGCCGGAAACCCAGTGGACTCAGCAAGAACACACCAAAGCGGAAAAACTACTGGATTGCGCCAGTGCCGTCGCAGCGACGCTGAACAACGTCGGCCCCGGTCTGGGGGTACTCGGCCCACACAGCAATTATTCCGATTTTTCTCAACAAGGTAAACTATTACTGACATTACTGATGCTGTTAGGCAGGTTGGAACTCTTTGCAATTCTGGTACTGTTCGTGCCGGCGTTCTGGCGAAACCAGTGACGAAGAATTGCGCCATCAACCGATCTCTCACATGCCGAAGTCATCTTTGTCAGAAGAGGCTGCTGACATACCCGGCAGCGTGAAAGCACCACTTGAACGATTTGGATTCGACAAAAATCCCCTCGCCATTCCTGGAATTGCGAGGGAAAAAATTGCCGTTTGCACGTCGCCAACTTATTTCTTCTTGACGTTCGCTTTTTTCTGGGCCGATTTCTTTTTCGACTTTCGAGATCGACGTTTCCTTTCCGGTTTCCTTGGAAGTTTTTCGTCCCGCTGTGCAGCGTGATACACGAACGACGTAATCACCGTGGCGGCTTGCGTCAGGTCTGCGGGAACGACGTGATCGTACCCGTCCATGTTCGAGTGATGCGTGCGGGAACTGTAGTGGATTGGATCCTGAATGAATCCGAATCCCGGCAGACCGACGGCGTCGAACGAGAGATGGTCCGTTCCCCCTGCGTAGGCAAGAGAGACCGTATTGGCATCGAGATCGGCGAACGGTTTGACCCAGGCTTCGAAAATTTTCTTCACCTTGGTGTTTCCCTGAGTGCGAATACCACGGACTTTGCCGGTGCCGTTATCGAAGTTAAAGTACGCCGCGAAGTTTTTGTGCTCCTCTGTCCCTTTCTTCAAGTGCTTGGCGACGTATCCTCGGGAACCGTTGAGGCCGGTTTCTTCGGCACCCCAGAGTCCGATACGAATCGTCCGTCGCGGTTTGACCTTCAGCGCGGTCAGAATGCGAGCGACTTCCATCATCACCGCACAACCCGCAGCATTATCGGTGGCTCCGGTGGCGGAATGCCAGCAATCTAGGTGTGCCCCCATCATCACGACTTCGTGTTTGAGTTTGGGGTCAGTGCCGGGAATCTCGGCGATGACGTTGTAATCCATCGGGTTGTTTTCATAGAACCTGGTTTTCACGTTCACGTTGACTTTGACGTAAATCCCCGCTTCTGTAAGACGATAGAGACGATTGTAATGTTCTCCCGTCATCACGATGGCGGGAATACCGTATTCGTCTCCTACTTTACGAGAACCGCCCCCAGAGACGAACACCGTCCCGTCATTCCCCTTGAAAGTTGGTTGAAGAATCGCGGCGACGCCTTCTTTTTTGAAGAACGCGGTCGGTAATCTTCTGCGCATGAAGAAACGTCTCCTTCTCTTGCGAATTCGATCCGCCCGGTTGGGTTGATCGTTCGATTTCAGTTGTTTTTGTTTACTTTTGGGTAGGATATTAGGATTTCGACGAAAGTTTCCGCGATTTCCCAGAGCGATCAATTCTTCTCTTGTGAAACGTTTGGCATCGGGTTCGAACTTCGCAACGATCTTCGCCTTGGGACGAATTAGAACGATGGCATTCTTGAGTTTTCCGTGGAATTTTTCCTGATCCTTTTTCGTGAAGCTGGTCATGATAATCGGTTTCGCCGAAATTGGTCCGTTTGTTGAACCGACCCACGCTTTGGGATAACCGATCAGCGGTGCGTAATACGGTTCGGTCATTTCGAGTGTGAATTTTTCCAGCGTCCAGCTTCGTCCAAACTTACCCCATTCTTCGAGCCTGGCTTTTTTCAGCCCCCATTTTGTCAGTTGATCTTTAGCCCAATTCGCGGCTTTCATAAAATTGGGTGAGCCGGCAAATCGTGGACCGGAAACTTCCGTCAGGTAGAAGAGGTGCTTCATCACCTGCGAGTTATTTAGTCCTTCCTTGCGAATTCTGGCGTTCATCGCCGCATCGACCGGTTCGACTTTGGTTTTTGCTTTCGGGTCGGATGCGGTTCCCTGAGAAACCAGAAACATGCTGCATACGGTTCCAAGAAGAAGCATACGCCAGGGGTGGAACGATCGTGTTTTCATAAAGACCTCTCGAATTTTTTGAAAAAAGAATTGTGTGTTATCGTTCGAATCCATTTCACTATAACCTAGAACCGAAGCGAAAGCACCCATCTGGAATAAACACAAGTGAAGTTTGATGCGATGCCGATTTCATCCAGTTTCGGTCATTGAAATACGCTACCATCCACGTTAATTTCGAGACTTCCTACCGACTTCCGTCACATTTTCTCTTGCTACGGAGTTTTTCGATGCTCGCATTGCGTGACCAGATTCTGAAGGCATCTCGGTTTATCAGTAAACGATACGATGTCGCACCACGCATCGGCATGATTCTGGGAACCGGGTTGGGCGACTTCACCGAGCAAATTGAAATCCAGGCGACAATTCCCTACGAAGAGATTCCACATTTCCCACGTTCGACCGTCGAAACGCACACCGGCCAACTTGTTTGTGGAACGCTTGGGGGAATTCCCGTGGTGACGATGGAGGGACGGTTTCATTTCTACGAAGGGTACTCGATGCAGCAGGTGACGTTTCCTGTTCGGGTGATGAAAGAACTCGGTGCGGAAATTTTGCTCACCACCAATGCCAGCGGCGGAATCAACACGCAGTATCGACTCGCGGATATCGTGATCATCGATGACCACATCAACCTCATGGGGGACAATCCGCTCATCGGAATTAACGACGATCAACTCGGACCACGCTTCCCCGATATGAGCAGCCCGTATGACACTGCACTGATCGAGATGGCAAAGCAGTCGGCATTGGAGTTGAACATCTCGGCACACACCGGTGTGTTTGTCGCCGTGCCGGGTCCGAACCTCGAAACACGTGCCGAGTATCGTATGCTGAAAACGATGGGGGCAGACATTGTCGGCATGTCGACGGTTCCCGAAGTGATCGTGGCAACTCATGCTGGACTGCGAACGTTGGCACTCTCGGTCGTCACCGACATCTGCCTACCCGACGCGCTGGAGCCAGTCGACATCGCCACCATTCTCAAAGTCGCCGCCAAAGGTGGCGAGAAACTGGCAAGGTTGATCCCACACATCGTCGAGCGGTTGAAGTGACGAATTCCGCTCTGATATTATCGCCTCAGCCCAAGGAATCGAAATCTCTCTTTGCGGCGGTTTCAACTTATCACAATCGCAGAAAGATCCGGAACATCATTCGTGAATCGCGCTGCCGACTTTTTTTCAATATGTCAACCTTGAGTTCGATCTGAAACTTTTCGAAGACAGGATGAACTCAATGCCAATTAGCGAAGCCAGATCTTTGATGAAGGTCAAATCTCGATAACCATGTTATCGGTTGCCATGATAGTATTCGGGAAGATGACTCGTGCGGCTTCGAGGTCGTAAGGGTTTTCTCGACAAACCTCTGGATCGAAATGGATCAGTGCGATTTGTCCTACGTTTGCGTCTCGAGCCAGTTCCATCACGGGAGTAATATGACAATGCCCCGTCTGCTGCGCCCACTCTTTCCTGTCGTCGTCAAAATAGCATTCGTGAATGAGCAGATCGACGCCACGGATGAAATCGGCGTAATCGGCGTCGATGGATGTGTCGGTAATGTAGGCCAGCGACTTCCCCGGCCAGTCGATGCGGTAGCCGGTCGAACCACCGGGATGTTTCAGCGGGGTGTGGGTAAGAATTCCACCGCCACCGACTGCTGTTTCATTCTGTAATTCGTGATAATTGTAGTCGGGAACCACCGGAAATAAAGGTTCGGCGAAGAGATGCTTACGAATGGCCTGGAGAGTTTTTGGCGTTCCGTGAAGAGAAACATTTTCAATTTCCCCCTTTGCAATAGCAACCAGGCAATAGGTCAATCCAACGATGTGATCCAGATGTGCGTGAGAAAGAAAAACCGAGATTTCTTTGGTTTGCAATTTATCAGGAACACGAAAAAAACTTGTCCCAGCATCGAAAACGATCCCATATTTCGGGATGAAGACGCACATTGTGTGTCTGAGTTCATTGGGGTGATACCCGCCGGTCCCTAATAATTCAATTCGCATAAGCCAGGGAACCAATCTCGAAGGTTCGTGCAGAGTTTCGACAAATCCCAACTCAACGGATACTTGCGTGAGCTTAATCATAAGAAAAAACGAATATGAATACCATCCAATTCAATATAAAAAATCAAGTGAGCTTTTGCTGGTGTGGTTGAAGGAAAGCGTATTACAGCTAAACTCTAAAGTGGGATTTCGCAACTGCATGAGCGATTTCTGCACAATGATCACCAAGTAAAAGTAACCGATGGGATATGTCTAAAATTTGCATATATTTGGGAGTTCTCGTGCTGAGTGTTTCGGCAGTGGGATATTACGGTGTTACGAATTTTGAATTCGAGGAAGAAGAGATTCAGGAGCAGATTCGTACTTACACCAACTACATGGTTCTTATCGGTCTTGGCTTGAATGTATTAGGAGTGGTGCTTCGCCTGTTGTCTTTGAAATCGGACGAACCACCTGTTGTGAACCCGATCAATGCCGACCAACAACGCGCACTGGAAACACTGAAGAATTTCAATCCCAAATATCTCCACAACGAAAAAGGAGATATCGTTTCGCTGACGTTCGAACACACGATGTCCGACAACGACCTCGCGCTTCTCGCACCGTTCCACAATCTCGAACAGTTGTCGTTGTTGTGGTGTCAGGAGATTACCGACGATGGTCTGCGCGAACTCAAAATTTTTTCCCGCCTCGTCGAACTCAATCTCAACGGTTCCAGCGTCAAAGGACCGGGGATGATTCCACTGAGAGACCTGCAAAATTTGAAATCCTTACACCTCGATGGTTGCGATCTTTCCCAAACCGCTTTGCAATACCTTGAAGGCTTACCGAACCTGGAATCGTTATTTCTAAGGCTCAGCAATATCGACGACAAAATGCTCACGCATCTTCCAGAGTTCAATCGTCTGGAAGTTTTGAACCTCTCCGGCACGAACGTTACCGATAAAGGACTTTCGTCAATCGTAAAACTTCCGAACTTACAAGTGCTTCATTTGCAGGGGACGAAAATCAGCGACAACAGTGTCGCCGAACTGCTCAAACTTTCGAAGATAAAGTGGCTCTGGTTGAAAGGGTCGAAGCTTTCGGAAGAATCTCTTTTGCAATTGAGATTCAAGCTCCCCGCCTGCTCGGTGTTTTAGAATGACAGAGTTAACTCCCTCGCCTTGTTCAGCTTGGGACGATCGACTCGAAAATCCTGTTCCTGCTGATCTCAAAGAGCAATTGGCATCTTGCGGAATGGATTTCGGTCAAATTTCTTTGCGCTTTCGGATCCAATCGGTATGGAAAGTTTCATCCTTGTTTTTATCGATAAGCCGATAACGATGCGCACCAAAGTAATCTCGTTGAGCCTGCAATAAATTGGCGGGTAATCGTTCGTGACGTAACCCGTCGTAATACGAAAGTGCCGCAGAAAAAGCGGGGGTTGGAAGACCGAAACGAACGGCGGTCGCCACAACGCGACGCCAACTCGGTTGCGATTTCGAAATGGCATTGCGAAAGAACTCGTCCAATAGAAGATTTTCGAGCTGGGAATTTCGATCGTATGCCTTTTTAATATCTTCCAGAAATCGCGAACGAATAATGCATCCACCCCGCCAAAGTAATGCGATTTGGCCGTAGTCCAAATCCCAGCCGAATTCTTTCGCGGCTTCTGCAAGTTGGGAAAATCCCTGAGCGTAGCTGCATAATTTGGAAAGATAGAGTGCCTGTCGGATATCTTCGACAAATTGTTCGCGATTTCCCTCGAATTGTTCTGTTGGCCCGACCAACAAATTCCCCGCGGTTTGCCGCAGTTCTTTCTGTGCCGAAAGACAGCGAGCATAGACCGCTTCGGTGATTAGCGAAGTCGGAGTTCCCAAATCGAGGGCGTGCTGACACATCCAGCGGCCTGTTCCTTTTTGGCCTGCCGTATCGAGGATATGATCGATCAGAAATTCTCCGGTTTCTTCGTCTCGCACCGTAAAAATATCGCGTGTGATCTCGATGAGATAACTCTCAAGTTCCCCTTGGTTCCATTCTGCGAAAGTCTTGGCGAGTTCGTCGTTCTCCATTTTGAGGACATGCTTGAGCAGAAAGTAAGCCTCGCAAATCAACTGCATGTCGCCGTATTCGATTCCATTATGAATCATTTTCACATAATGTCCTGCACCATCAGGCCCGATCCATTCGCAACAAGGAACCTCTCCCTTCTCGCCAACTTTCGCGCTCATCGACTGGAACAATTCTTTTACCGACTCCCAGGCGGTTGTTGAACCACCCGGCATGATGCTCGGACCTTTCAGCGCCCCTTCTTCCCCACCAGAAACACCCGTACCGACAAAAACAAGCCCCGCATCTTCGACTTCTTTCGTCCGGCGAATCGTGTCCAGGAAATGAGAATTTCCTCCATCGATAATGATGTCACCCTGGTCCAACTGTGGTATCAACTGTTGAATGACGACATCGACCGGGTCACCGGCTTTCACCATCAACATCACTTTTCGCGGACTTTTCAGATGGCCGACAAGCTCTGCGAGTGTTCGATAACCACTGATGAAATTGACCGAATCTGGCGATGCGACATCCTCTGGAAGATCCTTCAATCGAGAAAGGAAAGCGTCCGTCGTTTCTGTCGTCCTGTTGAACACGCCGACGGAATACCCGTGGTTCGCCATGTTCATCACCAGGTTCTGCCCCATCACCGCCAGGCCGACGAGGCCGATATCGTGCTGGCTTATCGATGTCATTTTCGGTTTCCTTTTGAATCCATCCAAGGAGGCACATTTGGAAGGTATTGATCGAACTCGTCGATTAAAGTTTGTTCGTAGATTCCAGCATACGTGCCATTCAAAAATGTTTCGATTGCTTCCTGAAAAAGTCGCTGCCAGCTTTCCTCTTCTGCACCGGGAATAATGGGGTAGAACAAAGCACCGATCGACTGTGCAGCGTTCATGTCTCCGGGTGCGTCCCCGATCATCAGGATGTGATCGTCTTCGTAACCGAACTCTGCCGCCTGGTTCAGCGTTTCTTTTTTTGCTCCTGCTTCCTGACCGCAAATCGCGGAAACGTATTGTGCAATGTCGTGCTCGTTCCATTCTTTGAACAAGGCTGCATTAGGAGTTGCCGAGCAAACAATCATATCGACGTCATTGTTCAACGAATCCAGGCATTCCCGTACATAAGGAAACGGTGAAACGCCATGCACCATATCGTCGATAGTCTCGTTGACGGCGATCGACCATTCCAGCGCAATTTGTAATTCTTCATCGCCGGTTTCATCGACTGCCTGCAAAAGTGCAGGATTGCCAAGGCGCGTTTCCCGGTCGATCCAATCACGAAGACCCTCCAGCTTCGGTAGCCTCACATTCCGAGCGGATATTTCAGGTCGTTCTTCGAGAAAATCGAGTGTTTTGATCAATGCGGGAAATCGGTTAATTCCTCGCCAATGCGAATATAAATTGACGAACTCGGCTGTCTCTCGAACGTATTTTGAAATCGCTTGCAGTTCGAAATGCTTGACGATGTTGGGGATGAAACATTCCTTATGCTTGATCTCCATCGTGTCGAATGCGCAACCGTCGGAATCGATGGCCACGAGATAATCGCGAGTCCGTTCAAAGTCCGTCTCCAGCGGATTCGATGACAGCTCCGCTTGTTCTTCGCTGGCAAGTAAAATTCGAGTGGTGGTACGACGACGATTTCGTGAAGCGGGCATAATATCAAACTTCTGGATTGTTCTCGCTAATTTTGTGAATTCTCAGAGTTTACTTTGCTTCATTATTTCCGATTGGCTTGCGGAATATAAGGGGGTCGCTTTTGATCTACAAAAATCGGCTGCAATTCTGCAAGACGAATTCGACCGTCGATCATTGGAATAGTTGGCCATTCGGTTCCGATAAGCGGTTTGGCGTAGTTTACGAACTCGTCGGTGACATCGATTCCATTCGGGGCAATCCAATTCCCAGGGAACGATCTTTCGCTGTTGGCCACTTCGCCGAGTGGTACTTTGTCGTAGCGGACTCGATAGGGTGAATTCGATTCACGCAGAACAGTCGCCATGAATCCGCTTTGACCTTCAGAAGCAAGTTTTGCGGCCATGCGACCGACCTCATACGCTTCTGCCATATCGACCGTCGAAGCGTAAATCATATTGTGACGTTGATCGGTGCCGGGGACATTCAGCCGGGCAAACCCCTTGACGGGAAGCCCTTTTCGATTGAGAGCGTTAATGACAAGTTGCGCGACGGCGATTTCGCTGGAACCGAATTCCACATGACCAAACGAGTCCTTCATTTCGCCGATGTCACCCAGTTTGATCCCCTCGCTAAGGACGAGGATGACACGTCCATCTTGCTTGAGTTGGTCGTTCACGTTGTCGCCAAGTTGTTCCAGCGATGTTTCTTTTTCCGCAAGATAAATTTGTAGTGGGAATTTGCGGTCGGGGTCGGCCAGCCGAGCGGCTGCAGGAATAAAACCAATACGACGGCCCATCGCCTGCATCACGAGAACCGGATCGGCAGGTGAGCTACCTCGGTTTTCTTCGTTTGCGAACTGCACCATGTGAGCCCAATAGCGTGCAGTGCTGCCGTATCCTGGCGTGTGGTCAATGAGTTGAAAATCGCTATCTCCCACATCGTTATCGATTGTTTTGGGAACACCAATGGAAACGAGATCAAGCCCGCGATCGTGGGCCAACATCGCGATTTTATTGGCCGTGTCCATCGAATCGTTGCCGCCGATGTAGCAGAAGTATCCAATCTGATGTGATTTGAAAACTTCGATGACCCTCTCGAAGTCTTCGGTCTGGTGTTCTCTCAGTTTGTATCGACAGGTACCTATGGAACCCGCTGCGGGAGTAGTTTTCAGAAGCGAGATTTCTTCCTCAGGTTGAGCCGAGAGATTGACCAATTCCTCCTTAAGAATTCCTTCGATTCCGTGTCGCCCTGCGTAGACGGTTTCGATGTTCGACAAATCCCGAGCAGCTTCGAGAATCCCTTGAAGACTATTGTTAATCACCGGCGACGGACCGCCAGACTGTGCAACGAGAAGATTACGAGGCTGATTCAATGTGGTTTCCTGAATTTTGACTGCGAGGTGGGTGAGAGACGATCATTTCTTAAGGGTCATTCTAGCATAGAATGCTCTCATCGTTGAGGACACGGAGCCGTTCCGGTTGCCAATTTTCGTTCGTCGTCCGTAAAAAAAACCTCGAAACTGTGCGGAGCACACAGCAGCGAGGTTCTTGGAATGGTCTTCAAATCGAGAACGAATCAGGCAGCATCTTCCATCGATTCGTCGATCTCCCCATCTTCAAATTCGTCGGATTCGAATTCTTCCGATGCGAGAGCTTCAGTTTCGACTTCATCAGCTTCCTCTTCCAGTTCTTCTTCATCGTACACCAGAAGCTGAATCGTGTTCATCGTCTCTTCGAGATATGTGCGGATGTTTTCGCTGTCGACCGTTTCCATTAAGTCAGTCAGTGAAGAAACCACATGATCGACTTCTTCGCTTGTGATTTCTTCGAATTCATCGAGGCTATCGTCTTCCCATTCCTCGATTTTCGATTCTTCTAATCCTTTATTCTCCTGGTCGAACATACTTCCCTCCTGAGTAGTATAAATCAAGTCTTGAACTGAATTTCGCTGTGGGTTTGTGGTGAGGAATTGTGTTTTGGGTTATCGGCGAGAATCGCTCACTTGCTTGATCGTTGAGTCAGAAGATGACACACATTTCCTCAGTATCTCCTCTGAGATGATTTTTCGAGTGTCCACGATTCTCTTCGCTGAAGGTCAGAAACTTTAACGATTATGCCGATAATGAAGCAATGCGAATTTTCGTCACACGACAACGAATTGTCATCGTTACCAGAGTATTTTGAATGGGGTCACTGGGAATTTCACTGAGAACCCCAAACTGAGAACCCCAAATGGAAAATGGAATCATCAGTATGAAACGTCATTTTCTTAGCCTTACAGCAATTTTTCTATGCTACCCAAGTTGTGTATTCTCGCAGGTTATGAATCAGAGCACACCTTCCTGTTGCAAGCCCAATGTGCATCCTTCCTATTGCGCTTGCCTGCGCTATAAGAAGGTTGTGAACACCAGATGGCGTACCGTTCCCATGATGAGTTACCGAAAAACCATCCATACGAGCTATCGACCGGTAGCACGGGTTGAGCAAATTCCTCTGACAACATATCGAACGGTACTTCGAGACGAAGGTGAGTTTCGTACGATTTGGGTTCCTCGTATCGTCCCACGCACAGTATCTCAGACATCCCTGCACACCAGAATTCGACAAGATTATGTCCCGGAACAAACGATTCGACGGCAGCCTGTCTGGTCCAGGAGACTCGTTCCAGAACAGCACATAAACTATGTTCCATATTGGAGTTCGGGCTATGTTGCCCCCTCTTTTTCACTCCCATCTTCTCGATCACCTGAATTACGATCCAGTAAGCCGACACCGATTCCACCTCTTCGGACTAACGAACCCAATCGAGGCCCACGGAATCACTCCAATTCCGCTGGAATAGGGAATCCCGAATCCCAGAATAGTATTCAAGGCCCCAGCTTCGTCTTCCCAAGTCGCGAACACCCGAACCGGACACAACCTGTGACTTCAACCCCCAACGAATCCGCAAAAATCTTGCCTCGGTCTTTTCGTAAACAACACCGAGCTACTCCTACCGCTGCAAGAGTATGGCGAGTCAGACGCGCGATACGTAGATAATTCGAACTCAACATCTGGAACTGACGCAACCGATAGGGAAGCTAACCCTATTCTGTATATAGCGTTACAACATTAACTCCAGTTTGGTATCGAAATGTCGATATCCTTTTTCAAAAACGCCCAGCCCCTTGACCTCCCGTGGTCTGAGACTCATAATGTGACAACTTTTTCAAAGATTTATCACAACCAACAGCGAGCCTTACATGCTGAAGAAGAAAGAAGTCGAAGAATTCAAACAAATGCTGCTCTCACTGGCAGCCCGCGTTCGGGGGGACGTTCAACACCTGACAGTCGAAGCACTCGAAGGACAAGCTGGGAGCGATTCCAAAAGCCCAACGCACATCGCCGATATCGGGACCCAAGCCTGGGAGCAAGATTTCTCGCTACGTGTGATAGAAAGCGATCGGGAATTACTCGACGAGATTAGTTCCGCTCTGAAGCGAATCGGAGAAGGAAAGTTTGGAATCTGTGAATTATGTCTTGAAGAAGGCAAGCCTGTTTCGAAAGCGGGCATTCTCAAAACGAGACTTCGAGCTATCCCCTACGCACGGAATTGTGTAAGTTGTGAGAGAAAGCGGGAAGAATTGTCTATTTAGAGCGCGCTTCAAATTGGTGTCGCGGGTTCTGTTCATGTCTAGGAAGTTTCATCCGTCTGATCCTGTAGACTTGAAGTGTTGTCGCAATCAGGTTGTGGCACATATTTCTCTTCGACGTTACCAATACCGCTCATAAAGCATGAATCACGTTCCCACCAATCGATACTTCGTTTTTATCTCGATTGCTCTCGTGGGATTTGTGTGGGATGTCGGCAGTAAAAATTTGGTCTTTTCGGATTTGGGCTACGTCTTGGAACCGGGGACTCCTCGTCAGAGAGTTTTTTCAGGTAAAAATCGACTTTTCCAACGACAGACCCATAGTTTAAAGCCAGGAGTCAGTCGCTCTTATCTCAAGAGATGGGTCTCTTTTAAGTTTCATACCAGTTTCAATCATGGAGCTTTGTGGGGCTTCGGTCAGGGCTGGACCTGGGTTTTCGCGACACTGAGTTTCCTCGCGATCATCGCAGTCGTTGGGTGGTTGTTTGTCTGGAAGGCTGCAAAAAGTTTATGGCTGACAGTTTCCCTCGCTTTCATTATGGCGGGAACGCTGGGGAATTTATGGGATCGACTCAGTTGGCATGGCTATCGCGATGTTTTGAACGAACCAGTTCACGCTGTTCGCGATTTTCTCTACTTCAAGCTGGGGAGTTTCGATTGGCCGGTGTTCAATTTCGCCGATGTGTTCCTCGTGACCGGTGCCATCATGCTGATTGTGCAGGCGATTTATCTCGATGCCAAACACCCTCCAACAACCAATGCCAAGTCGAAAAACGAAACGGGACCGGCTGAGTCTGTGCTCGATATTTCTGAGATTCCAGACACTTAGCATCATGAGTTATGCTTTGCGGATGAAGTGTGCAGCAAAGCTGCGAACCTGCTGCCCGTTCAAGACGTGAAACATTTTTAGCTGCTGGATTTTTTCCTGTCCAAATTTTCCCAGAGGAACGTGTATCAGTTTTTTTCCGTTTCTTTTCGCCAACCGTCGCCATGCCGGTCCCGGCGGTCCGTGACTCAAAATCGCAATGTGTTTTTCGTTGCTGTAATAGCACGCTGCGGCCAGTAATCGTTCTTCCAGAGTGTCCACGAAATCGAATCTCCGGTCTTGCCAGATGTCCGGAATCGGTCTTGGGGGGAAGAGAAACATCGCCCCGCCGTAAGTCGCCAACGCAATTCCCGGTCCAACGAGATTTTCATGAAAATCGGTGGCGAACAGGGCAAGCGTCGATTCGTCGTGATGTTCCGCGTGCCAGGTAATTCGCCACGGGTAATCCCTGGGGTCGGCGGGTGAGTCAAACAGCATGATGACGCAATCGAGACGACCTCGCACTGGCGGAAACTCCTTGACGAATAAATCGCCAGTGTGCCAGTTTCTCAAGGTTTCGCGAATATCCAGCCCATCTTTCAGACTAGCCTGGAACTTCTCGGTCTTGGCCCAATCTGCACCAAGCAGCGCTAAGGCAGCATCTTTGACGTGAGAGCGGAATCGTTCGATGGTGTTGTCTTCGGGAGGCCAACTGCATTGATGGAAGGGATCCCATTGCATCTGCCATTCCTGTTTTTCTCGGGGTGGAGGCAACGGATGTAATGAACAGGTTCGCCAACTCACCGATTGACCCGGCAAGCGGTTGACCATACCGACGACTTCACCGTCTGGCAACTCAGCCTTGCCGATTCCCATCGTCAAGACGGGGAAAGGTTGTTCGCTCGATTCGAGATAAGACTTCACGGTCTCGACCAGGCACACCGCGTATTGATCCCCCAGAATCTGTTGGGCTGCGACAACCAGGGTGTAAAGATCGGGAGTGAGTCTGCGTTCGATCAGCGAAAGATTTCGCACATACTTCAGGTAGGTCGACAATAATTTGGGCGTGATCTGGCGAGACCGACTTCCAAGTTCTTTACAGTATTTTTCTCTGGCCGAGAGCAGAAGCTCTTTAATTCCTTCAACCGAGAGATTTTCGTCATCGTCTAACACCATTCGTGACCGCTCGTAAAGCCCGGTGATGAAAGGAAGTTCTCCGAGTAGAAAAAGCAACGAGTCGTTGTCGAGAGAATAAATTTGCGTTTCCTCGACCTCTTCGTCTTCTATTTTCTGAATGGTTCCTTCATTGTAGGATTCTCGAATCCATGGCCACTCGGCGATCGAGCAGATGAAAAGAATGTTCTCGTATTTGGTTTCAAGTTCGCGCAATCGATTGGCCAGGCACACAACACGGTTCACCGGTTGCCCCTGTTGGGGACGACGAATCGTCGGTAAAACCGCTGCGGCAAAACGATCGGCGGCGATGGTTTTGACGGCATAAGCATCGGGAAAACCGAACGACTGACTCTCGAAACGAGACGTTTCCAGATCGATGAAATACCGGGGAATTCGTTCTTGAAGAGCAATTCGAAGTGCGGCAATCACTCCCTGACAAGGATCGATGGGAACGTAACTGCATTTGTAAGAGTCGGGTTTCTCTTCGGTCGTTTCCTGGTCGGGATTCCAGTCACGGTAGGTAAAAACACGTGTTTCCGGTTGGACGACGGCAGAAATGCCAGGCAGAAATTCGATGGCATGTTCGACATCGCGTTGAAACGAACGAGGCAACGGGACCGCCAGGCAATCGAACCTCTCGCCAAGCATGATGCGACGAACTTCAATCGCAAAATCCCCACTCCCATGCACAATAGGAACACAGGTCGTTTTGGAACCGATTTTAAGAAACGAACTTGTCATGGTGGCGATTTCGTGAGAGTTCGACGATCCGATTCACGCATCCATCTCGTCATCGTCAAGATAGTCGTCGGTCTCGTCTTCATCGGGATGCAAAGTATCTCCCGGGTTGAAGAAAAAGTCTCCCAATCCAAGGGGAAGAACATTCCCGCCTAACGTTTGACTTTTTTTCTCGGCGAGGGATTGCAGGTCGAGAGCTTCGTCACCCAGACAATGCTCAAGCGATTCCTGCCACGCTTTGTCTTTGCTCAACGGGTGATCCGGATTCTGTGCGATTCTCTTCAACGCATACCGCAGAACATTGATACCGTCCCGCGTGGAAAAATCGAGTTTCAGAGAATGCGCTTCCTGTAAAAACTCGACGGTGAGGGCGAGAATTTTATCGTTTGCGAAGGGGAGATGATATTTGAGAATCGCCAGTTCGTCTTCTCGTGCAGGATGCCGTAACGTTAAAGTCGGCTGCAACCGACTGAGGATATAATCGGGTATCTCGAATGTCGATTCGTCTTCGTTCATGGTGACGGCCGAACGAAAATTGGGGTGAGCGTGAATTGTGACTCCTGCGACAATCGATTCGACATAACGACGATGATCGAGCAGCGGTGCAAGGCTTGCCCACGACTTCTCGTTCATCCGATTGCCTTCGTCCAGAATGCAGATACCGCCACGAATCATCGCCGAAACCAGAGGTGATGCGTGATATTTGATCTGTCCCTGCTTGCCAAGAACCGGTGTGACCAGCAAATCTTCGGGACGTGTGTCGGCGGTGCATTGATAGATATACAATTCCTGTTCCCGGACACGCGCAGCGGCGATACCCAGAGTCGTTTTGCCTATTCCCGGCGCACCCAACAGACGAGGGGTTAAAGGCTGATCTTTCTCATCGACGACCAACCAGCAGGCGAGGATTTGTTGCAAAATTTCCTGCTGTCCAATCCAGTCACCTTCAGACGCATCGGCGGTGCATAAATTGAGGTGGATTCCGTCAATCTCAACGGTTTCGTGCATCGACTTATTATTCCTTGATTTGTGACAATGCCTATCGATTCGCAATTTCTGAAAACGATAGACTAACCGAGAAAATATAAGTCTATCTTACACCACCGACTTGAAACAGGGACGCAGAGAAATCCAGATGGACCATTCAATCACAGTAGCTCTCGATGCACAATTCCTGCAAATGCTTCTACACGAAGAACGCTCTTTGTTGGGAAGATCGCCCGCCACTCGTTGAAGTCGGATCGAAGAGTCGGTGGCATGACAGATGACGGATATGCTGTTCTCTCGTTTTTTGGAGATTCACGCCAACCGCTTCCTGACGGTCGCGGCTCTTTTTCTGTCGATGGATTCCCCAAGAATTCCGCCGCTGATACTTTTTATGCGGTTCCGGGGAATCGCCATGCAAAGCATGGCCACCTTACTTGTCGGATTCCTTGATGCCCATGCCGCTGCGGTCGGGGTAGGCGGGGCGTTTGGGTTTTTTGTAGGGATGCCGCTTGATTTCTTCCTGCATGAAGGCGATTGCTTTGTCGAGTTGGGGATCTCCGCCGTGACGCATTTTGGAAGGATCGTCGATGACCTCGAAATCCGGTTCTACACCGTTGCCTTCAATTCCCCATGTGCCGTCGGTTTCGTAAAATGCAAACGTCGGCGAAGTCACTCCGCCACCGTCGATGAGTTGCGGAGCACCGGAGATGCCGACGAGTCCGCCCCAGGTTCTCATGCCGATCAGTTTACCGACGCCCGCCTGCCTGAAGTAGGATGGAAAGGCGTCGCCGCCAGAACCGGCGAGTCCATTGATCAACATGCACTTGGGGCCTTGGTGAGAATCGGGCGGCCAGGTCCAATCCTTGCCGTCACGCACTGCCCAGTAGTTGGTAACCGGTCGGTTTAAGAGTTCGATGAAGCGTGTGGGAATTTGTCCCCCAGCGTTCCAGCGTTCGTCGATGACGAGAGCTGCCTTCGCTGTCTGACCGTAAAACTGACGGATAAGTTCGTTCTGGCCGTTGATGCCGGTATCGGGAACGTGAATGTAACCAACTTTTCCGCCGGTTTTTTTAGCGACGTAGGCACGGTTTTGTTCGACCCAGGCTCGGTATCTCAGGGCAGTTTCCGAAGAGAGACACTTCACGACAACGTCTCTCGCGTCTTTGTCGAATTTCGGATTTTTGCTGACGGTGATCGTAATCGTTTTTCCGGCCAATCCTTGAAACGCGGCCCAGGGATCTTTTTTCGTATCGACGGGAATGCCGTTGACGGCGAGCAGATAATCGCCTGCATTGACCTTGATACCCGGCTGGCTCAGCGGGCCACGAGCATCGACATCCCAAACACCGCCTTCGATAATCCGCTGAATTTTATAAGCACCGTTGGCAAGAACGTAATCGCAACCGAGCATCCCGACCGAAACGCGCGGCCCGCGTTCAGAATCGCCACCGCCTCGAACGTAGGCATGGCCGACGTTAAGTTCGGCGATCATTTCACCAAGAACGTAATCGACATCTTCGCGAGTGCTGCAATCCTTGAGCATTTCTTCGTACTGCACACGAATCTTCGGCCAATCGACACCGTGCATATTGGGGTCGTAGAAGAAGTCTCGCTGAATACGCCAGGCATCGACGAGTTCTTGTTTCCACTCGACTTTCGGATCGATAGTGGAGTTCATATCGGACGTGGAAACGGCAGCAGCCAACTTCTGGCTCGCAGCAGCGGCCACCATGAAGTATTTTCCTTTTTGCGAAACGAGGAGTTTCTTGCCGTCGGCGGTGATACCGAATCCCGACACACCGTCTACGACAGTCGATTCTTTGGGAATCGCAACGCTGGTTTCAATTTGAGCTCGATGGCGTCTCTTTGCCTTGGGCGAGGCGACCGTCGCCGATTTTGGTGCCCTGAAATCGAAAATTTTAATCGAAGGCGTTCCACCCATGCCTCGAGATTTCGAGCGGACATAGAGAAGTTTACCGTCGAAAGCGACCGCAAGATTTCTAAAGATTCCCGGTTGCACTGGAATTTTTACGGCGCGGCGTTCAAAACCCTGAATGTCGATTGCCAGAGGTTTCTTTTTGGTTTTGCCGTCAGTTTTTTTCGCGGCTTGTTTCTTTGCTTCTTGCTTCTTATCGGAATTTTTCTTCCAGGTTTCTTCGTCGCTCTTGGGATTGAGCGGGGAAGCTACGTCATTTCTCAACGGAACTGCAAGTAGAACCTGCGTGTTGCCGTAGATGAAGGTCGTTCCCAAATCTTCGTAAGCGGGCGATGTAAACTGCCGGTTGCTGGCGAAAAAAAGGTAATCCCCTTTGTGATCGAAGACCGGGGCACCGTCGTTGAACATACCGCTGGTGACCCGGTGCTTTTCGCCGCTTTTCACGTTGTAAAGAATGATGGCACCGTTACCGTTTTCCTGTGATTTCGAAAAAGCCATCCAACTAGAATCGTGAGACCAACTGGCCGGCGGAATTTGCATTTGTCTGGGATCGACATCGATCTTTTTCGTCTCCCCTCTGGCAATGTTGTAGAGGTATCTGCTACCGGTGTTATCGACAAAGCTGATGTTTTTGGAATCGGGAGACCACGTCGGCCGGTTACGGTATTTCCCGCCGTTTTTGGTGAGTTGCCTGGTTTCGCCTTTGCCGTCCGACTGCGTCATGTAGAGTTCGTATTCGCCGGTGGCATCTGAGAAGTAGGCAATCCATCGACCGTCGGGACTCCACGATGCATCACGTTCGGCCACGCCACTGGTGCGAGTCAGGTTGCGGGGATAACCGTTTTTGACAGGAACCGTCCAGATATCGCCACGGGCTTCCATCACAACTCGTTTACCGGTCGAAGAAGGACGAGCCGATTGGACGTGTTTGCTGGCATCGACCGATTTGGGACGAACTGTGGAACGGTCACCCGGAATGATCACGTTGACTTTGGACGTTTTGTAATTGGTCAAATCCAAGAGGAACAGGTTGGGTCCGTTTTGGAAAACGAGTTCTCCACCGCCTGAAGTTCCCGGCCCCATTGCCGGCCATTTCACGTCATATTCCGAGTAGTTTGTAATTTGCTCTCGTCGATTATTCTGTGTGTTGTAGGCCCAGATATTCAATCGATGGGAGTTTCCCTGATCGGAGAGATAATAAACGGTGTTGCCGTTCCACATGGGAAGTGTGTCGGTTCCTTCCCAGTCGGTGATTGGCTTCCACTGGTTTTTGGCGAGATGATACAGCCAGATGTTGGTGGCCATGCCGCCGCGGTAACGTTTCCAGGTTCTCATGTCTCTGGTATGTGGTGTGTAAGCAAGCCACTGACCGTCAGGACTGATGGCACCGTTGGCTCCGTAAGGGACCGGCAAGCGCTGGGCCATTCCGCCATCGGGGGAAACGGTGAAAAGTTGCGTTTGTCTCCTTAGCCCAGCCAGACCATTGCTCATGAAGAGGAGCCTGCCGTCTTGTGTCCAGTCGCAGAGAATTTCGGACGCGGGATGATAAGTGATCCTTTTGGCGACATCACCGTTGACAGGGATGGTGTAAATATCCAAATTGCCTTCGTAGTTACCGGAGAACGCGATCGATTTTCCGTCGGGACTAAATCGCGGAAAGGCTTCCCGTCCCGGTGGGCTTGCCAGGGGGGATGCGACGCCACCAGTTCGCGGGACGGTCCAAAGATTGTTGGCATACAGAAAAACGACGTGTGTGGCACTCACATCGGGGTAAAGCAACATTCCCGCATGGGGTTTGAAGTTTTTTTCGCTGACAAAGTCGGCAGCGGTGGCGTTTTTCACCTGCCCCAAGCCTACTGCAAGGGTGCAAATTACCAACAACATCGTCCATCGAAGCGGTCTCTTCATGGTACAAATTCCTCTAACGAAAGAGCGGAGTAATGAGATTTCGACTAATGTCAATGAATATTCAACTTTGAGATTGAGAAATGGTTTCTGAGATATACATTGCAGTAGCAGTAGTTGTTTCAAAATTCGTTTTCTTTTCCGAAAAATCCAGAAAAAGCTCATTATTTGAAAATTGGAAAGCGTGGCTGAACGGGTTTCTTGTGATCGAGCGTCAGCAAGCGGAGGTAAGAGGGGCGCGTTAACCTTCAACTCTCACGACACAACAGCGTCCGTGCCAGCGTAGTATCAAAATCCTCAACCGGGAGTATAGCTCGCAGATTAGGATTTCAAAACTCTCAGAAGCAAAATACTTTGCCTCTGTGCATTTATTTTCGTTCGAATTGACAATTCACTCAATTCGACACCGAGGGAAAAGGCATCACCGGCATCGAGGAAAAATAGTACATTGGCTGAGGTACGAATGCGTTCATCCAGCGGTTCCAGCGATCTTCGGATTTCTCAACTTTGATGTTTCCAAAGATGTAATCCCAGATTGTCATAGGATGTCCGTAGGTCACCACACGGATGTCGGAGATACCCTTTTCTTTAAGTCGATTTGTCAAATCCGCGATGGCTTCGTCTTCATAGCCAATTTTATCGACAAGTCGATTTTTTAGTGACTGCGACGACGTAAATATCTGGCCGGTGGCGATCTCTTCGATCGCCGTCAGGTTTGTCACTTGATTTGCGGGAATCTTATTCTTGCGTTCGATACCCGGACGATTTTCGACAATCACATCCATGAATTTCTGGAAACTTTCATCCATAATTTTGCTCCAGAGTTCGATTTCGTCGGGTCGCATCTCCCGCATGGGATCGAGGCTGTCTTTGAATTTTCCGGTGATGAGGGGTTCCGATTTAATTTCCAGTTTTTTCGCCAGCCCTGTGAGATTGTAACGGGGAATAATCACGCCGATCGAACCGGCCCAGGTTGTTGGTTCTGCGTAAATGGTCGTTTCGGGACCGGCACCCATCGCGATGTAATACCCGCCGGAAGCTGCCAATCGCTTCATCACAACCAACATCGGTTTATTAGCACTCAGTTGTTTGAGTCGGTGATAAATCTGATGGCTGTCGGCGACGAATCCGCCGGGACTGTCGATTGAGAGGACGATTCCTTTGACGTCGTCGTCTTCGGTGGCTCGCTTGATCGACTCCAGAAACCGCTCGGTGAAGGGAGGCATGATCGTTCCCGTGAATTTCAATACGGCGATTTTGTTTGTCCCTGCTGGTTCCCCGGAGAGAAATCGCTCATAGGGAGGTGCGGTCTCGGAGAAGTATTCCTGGTAACCGAGATACATCCAGAAGTTGGAGATCACGGAAACCAGAAGGAGGTAGAACACAATACGACCCCAGAAACCTCGACGACTTATGTTTGGCGTTTGAATGACAATGGTCTGCGTTTCTTCTTTTCCGGAGCTTG
>Ga0114931_10000965_pt1 | contig 36355 bp, 38 predicted proteins | sample 2SBtaG_FD_89579 | JGI IMG/M metagenome (GOLD analysis project Ga0114931, IMG submission 89579) | Deep subsurface microbial communities from Kolumbo volcano to uncover new lineages of life (NeLLi) - 2SBTROV14_V59a metaG | ecosystem: Environmental > Aquatic > Marine > Volcanic | place: Kolumbo... | reverse complement strand
CCCCACCGTTTGAACGCGTAACACCGTTCTGGCCAAATTCTGTCAGGATGAAATAGTCGATGTCATTGTTGACAGGCACCATGGTGCCGCGAATACCGATACGGGCGCGGCGCAGAAAGAAACTTTTCTGGCTGGTGCGATCTGGAGGAATTGTGCCCTGTACGGAGTTATCACCGTTAATGGAACGGGTACCTGCGGGCCCATTAAGCAACGCCGTAGCCCCTTCAATCCTGTCACTGTTGTCCTTGACAAAGGTCGGTTGCAGGAAACCCCATACCTGTAGTGTATGTGCAGTTCCACCGGGTTCTGTTCCGCGCAGTTTGAACCAGTTGGCTGCACTCACCGGAAACACGATGCCTATTGTGAGACCGCATACTATCAATACCCTTGCGCACCAGTTATCAGGTTTGCCCATGATCCCTCCCCCTATTACGCTGATTCAATCAATACAATTCAAAGTATCCAGGAAATTACAGCATAGATCCTTATACTCATCAGGGACGTATATAAGTCCATCCGGCTTCCTCCAACTCCATAATGCGAACGACGCCACCAGGTACTACTTTTGCGACCTTGTTGAGAGAGTGTGTATCACGTCCCATGCTGCGCATGGTATTGGCGCAAGCGCTGAACTCGATGCCCGCATCCGCCATACGCTGGATTCTTTTCGACTGGCTGTTTTCCCTGAACAGGGTCCGTAGCCCGGGGCCATAGGCCACAATCTCGATCTGAACCTTGTCAGGGCCATAGAATTTTTGCAGATTCTGGGCATTGTTCAGGACCAGTTTCTGGGCAAAGGCATCACCACTCGAGATGTGAAAAACCACGGCGTGCTCCGCGAAGGGCTTGTCTTCCGGGGCCTCCGGAACAGGCGTTATGCGCTTTGGGTGGAACGTCTCGTCTGACGCAATCGGCGTCTTGTCGAGAGGGGCGGCCTGGATTCCGGCAACGGATACTATCAGGCCTAATGAAAACAAGGGTAGCAATAACAGTCTTTTCATGTTCTCCTCCGGTTTTTGGACAATACAGAATCGGAAATACGGCTCAATCCCGAGCGTCCGGCTGTTTCATTTCCGATTCCTGTAACGCAAATGTACCCACATGGTGTTAAGACGCCACGTCTGCTTTATTTATTCCATGGTTGCTAAAAAGTTTTTATCGTAACAATAAAGCGAATCTATCCGGCGAACTGACGAATTATTGGCGGGATTTATTCCTGGTTTAGCCAGTATGTCGCACGATAACAACGTACTGTGACGGGATTTGTATGGGAAGTTTGTCTGGTGTAATAAACACCGCCGGGGCGAATTTATTCAGCCTGATACAAGCTAACCACTCCCAGGCATAAGCAGCCTTAGTCTTTTTCCCGGACAAACTCCCACTCCCTTGCCAGTCGGCTTGCTTGGGAAGTCTCAATCGGAGACATCGTGACAGCCAGCTTATTCCGCACATCCATTGCCTCGGGATCTCCATAGGAGGCCGCAATAGTCAGCCAGCGGTAGGCTTCTATTTTGTCAACCGGTGTCCCCTGCCCGTTTGCATACATCACGCCCACTTCATACTGGGCCAGCGGATAACCGTTCCCGGCCGAACGCAGGTACCAGCGGAATGCGCTGTTTGCATCCTGTTTGACGCCCCAGCCTTTCCGATAGAGTTCGGCCAGCCTGGCCTGGGCACCGGCATGCTCCTGCTTTGCGGCCTGTGTATACCATTCAACGGCCTGCTCATAGGCAATCGGCACACCGATGCCCCCCTCGTAGATCTCGCCAAGATAATACTGGGCCTCAACATGACCGTTCACTGCAGCAAGCATGAATTCCCTGCGGGCTGTCTGGTAATCATAATGGTTATAGGCGTAAAGACCACGATCATAGTCAGCCACGGCAGGAGAACTGAACAGCAAGCATGCCAGGATAACCGTGGCCAATGACTCACACAGAAATGGTTGGTGTTGTACAGTCATATCAGTTTCCGGAAGAGTTTTTTCTGATGAAATCCTCGATAATTTTACGGGTGACTGCGCCAACCTGGACGCCTACCAGTTCACCCTCCGGGTTATAAGCCAACGTGGTTGGCATTCCCAGCAAGGGGCCTGCATTGAATTTATCAAACATAACGTCATTCCCCAGCAGGATTGGAAAACTGACCAGATATGCATCTGCAAATGTCCTGACTTCATCGGGATCTGCAGCGCCGAAGCTCGGGTAGTCCAGCGCAATGCCCAGCACCGTTGCGTCAGTTTTGTAGTGTTCATCATGGAAACGGACCAGCTCGGGTAACTCCTCCTGGCACGGGGGGCAACGTGGACCCCAGACATTCACGATGGTCCATTTCCCCTTGCCAATGTATTCACTCAAGGCATGCGGCTTCCCATCGAGATCCGGCAGGCTGAGATCCGGTGAGCCGGCTAACAGGGCCAATGGCTGACCCAGCAGGATAATGGCCATTCCGGCAACCAGGCAGATTCTTGGCAGTTCGTGCCAAAACATTTGGTAGCGAGGCATTACAACTCCTGTTGGATAATTGCCATACAAAGCTGGACGCCAGACAAGCCATGATTATTCCTGTCAGCGATTAAAAACGGGATGTTGCATAGATATCGGAAAGGAATAAACTGCATTGGTTCAACGTCAAATCTATACGGGGGAGTAGAAATGACAGCGGCTGACAAGCTCGACTCAGGACTTATCTGTATGTTTTCAAACACAAAATATATAAGAAACGAACTTGAGAAACGCCGCGATCTGCTCTACCAGATTGCCTATTCCTGGTGTCATGATCCGTCCCTGGCGGATGACCTGGTCCAGGAGGCCCTGTTAAAGGCACTGCGTAATGCAAAACAGTTAAAAGATACCGATGCCATCAAGGGCTGGCTAAGCAGGATCCTCGCCAATTGCTGGTATGACTACCTGCGTCGGAGAAAGGAAACAGTTGATCTGGATAGCTTGCCCTATGAAGAAAATGTTCATTCAATCGACACCAATGAAAGACAGGACATCGTTGACCGGGTGCGTGCCATGATTGCACAGTTACCCATCGGACAGCGGCAGGTTATTACACTGGTGGACCTTGCCGGATTTTCCTATGCAGAGATTGCGGAAATACTGGATATTCCCATCGGGACGGTCATGAGCCGTATTTGCCGGGCACGGAAATCCCTGAGAACCGCCCTGGCAGACTATGATCCACGCCATGACTACGCGCGCGCGAGGATCAGGATAGTGAAGTGAAACACGGAGAGTACAATGAACTACAATAATATGTTCTCGGATGAACAGTTACAGGCATTTGTAGACGACGAAATCGATACCCATGATCGTGTCGAGATTATGGAGGCCGTCCGTAAGGATGAAGACCTTGCCTGCCGTGTGTGTGAATTATTGCAGGTTAAGGATTCACTCCGCCTGGCCTATCGCGAGCCACCGCAGCCCGCCCACACCAACACACGCTGGAAATCATCCCGCAAGGCCAGGCGCTCGATCAAAGTGGCAGCTGCCGTGGTGCTGTTTACCGTGGGTTCAGTGACCGGCTGGTTGATACACTCTCAACCGGGGTCCACTGCTACCCCCGCGGTGTCAAAAATCGCACAGATGGACCCTGCCGGAGAAGAATACAAACGGGTTATCCTGCATATCAGCACAGCCGACCCGAAGCGACTCGGAGAAGCCCTGGACGATGCCGAGCAACTGCTGTCTAGGTATAAAGACCATCCCGAGCGGGTGCAGATGGAAGTAATATCCAATGCAGAGGGCCTGACGCTGTTACGTGCCGATGCGTCACCCTATGTGGAACGCATCCGGCGCCTGGCACAGAAATATCACAATGTCAGTTTCCTCGCCTGTGCCAGGACCATCGAGAAACTCCGAATGAAGGGCATTGAAATCCACCTGATACCGGAAGCCAGGGTGATACCCGGTGCACTGGAGGAGATTGTCGACAAATTGCAGGATGGCTGGGTTTATATCAGGGTCTGACATCGTCCTGTTATCTGCGGTGGCTAAAGCTGTACTGGCCCGGCACACCATCCATAGAAAAACCGGCCAGCAAAGCTGGCCGGCGTTCCCCTCCCACCTTGTATCTGACAAGCATATTACTGCCACCTGCCGTCAACCGGTCATGGTTTGATATAGGCATACCCCATGCCCTGTAGACGGGCAAGCTCGGCCACCCCACTGGGGACAATATCCGCGTCGATATGCTTGCCCTTGAGGGTATTCGCGCAAACATCGAATTCCACACCCTGATCCTTGAGCCCCGATATCTTTGCCTGCATCTCGTCAATCGAGTGGATCGCCGTGCGGAAAGCAGGATGCAAACGTGTAACGCTTGCTGGGGTCCAGTTTGACGCCCCCAATCTTCGTCTCCACGATACGCCCGCCCGAACTGCTGAACGGCCGGTGGTCGAGATCGATTTTCTGGGTCATGTTAGCGAGCCCCATATACCAGCCGCCCCGTTGCAGGAAGGGGTTGCGGTTACCTATGATATGAACGGTAGCACTGCAGCCAGTTGCTGTTGCACATTATCAAGTGGCTGGCTGGCATCGATTACCCGGTAACGACCTTCATGTATCCGCGCCAGGTCAAGATAGGCCTGGCGTACGCGGTCAAAGAATTCGGCCTTTTCCTGTTCAAAGCGGTCCGGGGTACTGCGCCTCCCTGCACGAGCCAGGCCAATTTCAACCGGGACATCCAGCAACAGGGTCAGATCGGGACGAAACTCTCCTTGCACCAGTTGTTCCAGGACTGCGATTTTTTCCACGTCCAGGCCGCGGCCACCTCCCTGATAGGCATAGGTGGCATCGGTAAAGCGGTCGCACAGCACCCACTGGCCGGCTTCGATGGCCGGCTTGATGACCTTGTCAAGGTGCTCGGCCCGGGCGGCAAACATCAGCTGCAACTCGCAGTCCGGATCCATGCCATGGTAGTCCGGATCCAGCAACAGGCCACGTATCGCCTCGCCCAGCGGAGTACCGCCCGGCTCGCGGGTCACCACCAGCTCCTTGCCGGCCGCCGTGATCAATTGCTGCAGGTATTCCATGTTGGTGGTCTTGCCGACCCCCTCGATCCCTTCAACAGTGATGAATCTTCCTGTCATTGCGACGGTCCGGCATTCGGTAGCTTGATGTGCGACTGGCCCAGCTGGTATTTCTTCACGGCCTGGTTGTGTTCCTTCAACGTCCGGGAGAAATAATGACTGCCGTCGCCCCGGGCGACAAAATACAGATAGCCCTCCTCTTGCGGATGCATCACGGCATCGATGGCATCCCGGCCCGGCATGGCAATCGGCGTTGGCGGCAGGCCGTTGCGTGTATAGGTATTGTAAGGCGAATCGGCAAGCAGATCCCGGCGGCGGATATTGCCATCAAAATCCTCACCGAGGCCATAGATCACCGTCGGGTCGGTCTGCAGGCGCATGCCCTTGCGCAGGCGCTGTATGAAGACCCCGGCAATCAGCGGCCGCTCATCGACCTGCCCGGTCTCCTTTTCCACGATCGAAGCCAGGATCAAGGCCGCGTATGGTGTTTTGAACGGCAGGCCCTTTTCCCGCCCGTCCCATGCACCAGCAAGGACCTCCGCCATGGCATGGTAGGCACGCTGGAGAAACGCGGCATCGGTCATCCCACTTGGAAAATAATAGGTATCCGGCAGAAAGCGCCCCTCGGGGGACTCACCGGCATGCCCGAGACGGGCCATAATGTCGTTCGCATTCAGTTCACCCAGCGTCATCTGCAGGTCTTCCGACTGGCGCACCGTCTGCAGGAGTTCCCGGAATGTCTGTCCCTCGATAATCACCAGTGCATGCTGGATGACCTCACCGGAGGTAAGCGTATCCAGCAGACTGGCCGGTGTCATGTCCGGCGTGAGCTGGTATTCGCCGGTCTGCAGGCGATGGGCAGACCCGGTTTCGCGCCCGAGCCACACGAGAAACCGCGGACAACAGATGACGCCTTGCCGCCGCAAGTCATGTGCCAGGTGACGCAGCGAGCTGCCTTCCTTCAGGACATACACCAGGCCACTGTCCGGCACGGTCAGTCGAGCATCCCTGAATGTCTGGTATCGGCCCAGCAGCACGGCAGCGATCACCAGCAGTGCCACCACCGCAACGCTCAGGATGCTCGCCAGTCGCCCCGTCTTTGCGTTGTCAGACACGTTCTTGACCCTTGTATCTTAATCCCGCCATGCTGTCCCTTCTGTTTTCAGGTTAGCCAGGCGATCCTGCAACTGCCGGGTCACGGCGCCGACTGCCCAGGTCCGCTTGCCCAGACCGGTGACCGGCCAGAGTCCGATCAGACTGTTGGTCAGAAACAGTTCATCGGCCTGCTCCATCTCGGCCAGTGGCAACGGCCTGACTGTTACGTCAAGGCCCAGGTGATCCGCCTGCTCCAGCACCACGGTTCGCATAATACCGGCCACACCGCAACGGCTGAGGTCCGGTGTTGTCAGGACGCCCCCGTTGACGGCAAACAGGTTGCTCATGGTGCCTTCGATCACATTACTCTCATCATCGAGCAGCAGGCCTTCGCGAATGTCCGGGTCAGTCCACTCCTGCCGCGCCAGTACCTGCTCCAGCCGGTTGAGGTGCTTGATACCCGCCAGCTGCGGGTTACTGCCCAACCGCAGCGTACACAGGCGCACCTGGACACCCTGGTCAGCACATCCCGGTGACCCTGCCGGCCAGGGATGTCGCTGCAGGATGCGTGTCGGTTGTGTATTGCCAGCGACCTGGTACCCGCGCCCCCCGGCCCCGCGGGTCACGATGATCTTCAGGACACACGCTTCATTACCGGTCAGCAGTGCAGTGGCCTCGTCACGCAACAAGACCTCTTCCGGTAACGGCAACCCCAGCCGGCGACAGCCTGCGCCAAGTCGCCGCAGGTGCCGCACCCAGAAGCGCGGTTCATCCCCGAACACCGCAAGAGTCTCGAATACACCATCGCCAAACAGCAGGCCCCGATCCAGGCTGGAAATGCAATCCTGCCGTTCACCATTCACCAGCATCAGACAGCTTGAGTCAACAGTCATCGTACGGTCCAGACCTCACCCCGCACCGACGCCCAGGGACCGCAGCAGCCCAAGCGCCTTGATACGCGTCTCCTCAAGTTCCGCTGCAGGTATCGAGTCGGCCACAATGCCGGCACCGGCCCGCAATTGCACCGTATGGCCCGACACCAGCATACTGCGAATCAGGATATTCAGGTCCATGCTGCCGTCCCGATTGAGATAACCCATCGAGCCGGTGTAGGCCTCCCGCGGTTCCTGCTCCAGCTCGGCGATGATCTCCATGCAGCGTACCTTTGGACAACCGGTAATCGTGCCACCGGGAAACACGGCGCGGATCACTTCACCCGGAGTCACGCCGGCACGCAACTCACCACGCACGTTCGACACGATGTGGTGCACGTGGGCGTAGGATTCGAGCACCATCAATTCATTGACCACGACACTGCCCGGTCGGCAGATCCTGCCCAGGTCATTGCGTTCGAGGTCGATCAGCATGATGTGCTCGGCACGCTCTTTCGGGTGTGCCAGCAATTCACATGACCAGGCTTCATCGTCCACACGGTGCTGGCTACGTGGACGGGTACCGGCGATTGGCCGGGTTTCAACCGACTTCCCGTGTACTCGCACCAGTCGTTCCGGCGATGAACTGATGATGGCCTGCTCACCAAACCGCGCAATGCCGCTGTACGGCGACGGGTTATAGCGGCGCAAGCGTTTATACAATGCTGTTCCCGTGACGGGCCTCCTGCCGGTCACGGCCCAGCAACGTGACAGGTTGACCTGGAACACGTCCCCTTCCCGGATGTACTCGTGAATGCGCCTGATGGCATCGAGGTACTGGGCCGGGGGGGCCTCGATAAGGGTATCGGGTTGAAACTCATCCGCCACCGGGAGGCCGGTTACCGGCAAAGCGGCTATGTCCGACTCAATGTCTGCCATGCGGTCGGCATGGCCGGCCTCGGCAATGATCGTGGTCAACCCCTGCTCGTGGTCACGAATGACAGCGCATGGAAAACGGGTCGCCTGCGCAATCGGTAACAGCCCGTCGAGGTGCGGCAGTGAGAGTGAGGGTTCTATCTGCTGTGCCAGTTCATAACCGAGATAGACAAACCAGCCACCGGTAAACGGCAGTGCCGTATCAGCGGGTACGGTCGGTGGCAAGGTCAACCACCAGCGATCGAGAGCAGAGAGAAAATCGGTCTGCACCGCCCCCGGACCCTGCAGTCCGTTTTCATCCAGCACCAGGGATTCATCGGGACAGGCAAACAGAATGTCGTAACGTCCGTGTGCGGTACTCTGCAACAGGTGTGGATAACGCAACGGATTGCTGTCATGCAGATCGGCCAGGTCAAAGTGCGGATCAACCACGCAAGTATGACAGGCGTTGCCGACCGACTGCCCTGATTTTTCGGGAACATTGCCCATATCAAACCGGGCCTGCAAGGGATTCAGTCCGCCTTGCGCAGGATCAGGGTGCCGTTGGTGCCGACAAACCCGAAGGAATTCGACATGGTTGTCTCGATACTCATTTCACGGGCCGTATTCGGGACGTAGTCGAGGTCACATTCAGGGTCCGGATTATCGAGGTTGATGGTCGGTGGCGCGACCTGGTCGCGCAGCGCGAGTGCTGCAAACACGGCTTCCACACCACCGGTGGCGCCTAGCAGGTGCCCGGTCATCGACTTGGTGGAACTGATCGCTACCCCGGTCGCTGCATCACCAAACACGCGTTTGATGGCCAGGGTCTCGGCAAGGTCACCGGCCGGTGTCGAAGTACCGTGGGCATTGATATAGCTGATGTCCGTTGTATTCAATCCGGCATCAGCCATGGCATTGCGCATGCAGATGGCTGCCCCTTCACCACCGGCAGCCGGCTGGGTCATGTGGTAGGCGTCGCCACTCATGCCGAAGCCAACGATCTCGGCGTGCATCGTGGCGCCGCGTTTGCGGGCATGCTCGTATTCCTCGAGCATCAGGATACCGGCCCCGTCACTGAGTACGAAGCCGTCCCGGTCCCGGTCCCAGGGCCGGCTTGCGGCTTCGGGATCATCATTGCGCGTCGATAGGGCACGTGCCGCGGCAAAACCGCCGATACCCGTTGGACAGGTCGCCATCTCCGCACCACCCGCCATCATGATATCGGCATCACCATAGGCAATGATGCGTGCCGCTATACCGATATTGTGAGTAGCCGAGGTACAGGCCGTGGCAATGGCAATATTGGGTCCTTTCATTCCGTAAATGATCGACAGGTTGCCACTGATCATGTTGATGATATTGGCCGGCACGAAGAACGGGGAAATCTTGCGTGGACCCCCGTCCAGAAAGGCCTGGTGGGCCGCTTCGATTCCCGGCAGTCCACCGATGCCGGCGCCGATCGCCAGACCGGCGCGCTCGGCATTGCCATCGGTTATTTCAATGCCGGAATCCGCGAAGGCCTGTGCCGCCGCAGCGATCCCGTAGTGAATGAATTGCGCCGTCCTGCGGGCATCCTTGGAGGATATGTATTGCGTGATATCAAAATCCCGAACCTCGCCACCGAAGCGGACCGGAAATTCCGATACATCGAGGTGGGAGATAGGGCCAATCCCGCTGTTACCCGCCAGAATGTTGGCCCAGGAAGAGGCAACCGAATTGCCAACGGGGGAAATAACGCCGAGACCGGTAATTACAACGCGTCTTTTGGACAAAGCCTAACTCCCGCCAGTGCCCCGGAAATCCGTCAGCCGGTACGATGAAAATAACAAGGCCGCACCTTCAGGACAGGTGCGGCCGGAATTTACCAGGCAAGCGATCAACCCAGGTGGGCGGATACGTAATCAATCGCCTGCTGGACAGTGGTGATTTTTTCGGCTTCTTCATCGGGAATCTCGCATTCGAATTCCTCTTCGAGAGCCATGACCAGCTCAACGGTGTCCAGAGAATCAGCGCCGAGATCATCGACGAAAGAAGCGGCATTTGTGACCTCGTCTTCCTTAACCCCCAGTTGCTCTACAACAATCTTCTTGACGCGCTCATCAATATTGCTCATTTCGGGTCATTCCTCTCTGATTTGAATAGGACAGCCTGCGCTGCGCGGTTATTTTAAGTAATGCGTGATACAAGTTACAAGTTAACCTGTCGGTCGGGTTTTTGCCCGGTGACGGCATGGATCAAAACTAGCCGGCAATCCATGAATAAACCGGACTATTACTGCATATTAATCATTTATTTGCATTATACATATAATGTAGATTATCTGACAGGCCGGATCATGCCATATACATGCCGCCATTGACATGAATGGTTTCACCCGTGATATAGCCGGCTTCATCGGACGCAAGAAAGGCAACTGCACAGGCAATATCGCTGGTATCTCCCAGACGCGCCAGCGGAATCTGCTCGAGTAACCGGGCGCACTGTTCCTCCGGCAAGGCACGGGTCATGTCGGTATCAATGAACCCGGGCGCCACGGTGTTCGCGGTGATGCCACGGGAACCGACCTCGCGCGCCAGCGACTTGGTAAAACCGATCACACCGGCCTTGGTCGCCGCATAGTTAGCCTGCCCGGGATTGCCGGTCGCACTGATCACCGAGGTGATCGTAATGATACGCCCGTGCTTCGCCTTCATCATGCCGCGCAGACACGCCTTGCTCATGCGGAATGCCGACGTCAGGTTGGTCTGGATCACGGCATCCCATTCCTCGTCCTTCATGCGCATGAGCAGATTGTCACGCGTGATGCCGGCATTGTTTACCAGTATGGTGGGTGTTCCGTGGCTGCCCTTCAGATCCTTGAAGAAGGCAGTAATAGATTCAGGGTCGGTCACGTCGAGTACCTTGCCGGCACCGGTGATGCCGTGCTCCGCCAGCATCGCGGTAATCCCCGCTGCACCCTTCTCGCTGGTCGCTGTCCCGATGACGGTCGCACCACGCTTGCCAAGTTCCAGCGCAATCGCCTGACCGATTCCGCGACTTGCGCCGGTCACCAGGCACAGCTCCTCATTCATTGACATGTCACCCTCCCGAACAAATAAACAGAATCAGGCACTGATTGCCGCCGCAAGACTGTCTGGATCAAACAGCGGCTGTGCAGCCAGGGATTTGTCGATGCGTTTGCATAACCCGGCCAGCACCTTGCCCGGTCCGGCCTCGATAATCCGAACGACGCCGGTAGCGGCCATGGCCTCGATGGTCCTGACCCACTGTACCGGACTGTACAACTGGCGTTCCAGTCCGTCACGTACTGCATCCGGACCGGTAGGCGCAATCCCGTCCACATTCTGAATGACCGGGATCCGGAGTGAACCGATTGTCGTCGCCCGCAACTGCTCGGCAAACTGTTCCGCCGCCGGCTTCATCAGTGCACAATGGGATGGCACGCTGACCGGCAGCTGGATAGTCCGCCTGGCGCCCGCCTCCTTCGCGAGTTCCATAGCCCGCTGTACGGCGGCGGTCTCGCCGGCAATCACTACCTGCCCCGGGCAGTTGAAGTTGACCGGCGTCACGACCCGGCCCGCAGCCGCCTGTTCACAGGCCACACCCACAGTGGCGTCATCCAGTCCCAGGATAGCCGCCATGGCGCCGGACCCCCCGGGCACCGCATCCTGCATACAGCGCCCGCGTTCGGCAACCAGTGCGATGGTATCGGAAAAGTCCAGCGCACCGGCACAGACCAGCGCCGTGTATTCTCCCAGGCTGTGCCCGGCCATGACGCCGGGAGTGGCCCCGCCCTGTGCCTGCCATACGCGCCACACGGCCACGCCCGCGGCGAGCATCGCCGGCTGGGTTTTGTCCGTCTGATTGAGTGTTTCGACGGGACCATCCTGTGTCAGGGCCCACAGATCATACCCGAGTACATCACTGGCTTCCCTGAACGTATCGGTCACCACGGCATGCTGGTCCGCCAGCTCCGCGAGCATACCGACTGATTGGGAGCCCTGGCCGGGGAAGACCATGCCCAGTGTCGGGTCTGTAGTTTCAGGCATTGTTATTTATCTTCGCTGAATAATTTAATTCAGTATTTAAGCAATGCCGAACCCCAGGTAAACCCGCCACCGAAGGCTTCCATCAACAGGGTCTCGCCGCGCTTGATACGCCCGTCACGCACCGCAACATCCAGCGCCAGCGGCACGGATGCTGCCGAGGTATTGCCGTGTTCGCCTACGGTCACGACGACGTGGTCCATCGGCATTTTCAGTTTCTTTGCCGTTGCCTGGATAATGCGAATATTTGCCTGGTGCGGTATAAACCAGTCCACATCTGATTTTCCCATATTGTTTGCGGCCAGCGTTTCATCAACGATCCGTCCCAGGGTATTGACCGCCATCTTGAAGACTTCATTACCCTGCATCTGCACATAGGCATGTCCGGCCTGCACCTGATCAAATCCGGATGAGATACCCGCCGGTACCGTCAACAGGTGTTCATAGCTGCCGTCGGCATGCAGGTGCGTGGACAGAATACCAGGCTCCTCGCTGGCCTCCAGTATTACCGCACCCGCCCCGTCACCGAACAGGACACCGGTACCGCGATCGTTCCAGTCAACAATACGCGACAGCGTTTCCGTGCCAACAACCAGCGCACAGCGCGCGCTGCCGGTGCGAATGAACTTGTCTGCAATGCCAAGCGCATAAATAAACCCGGTACACACGGCCTGCACATCAAATGCGGCCGTTCCGTGAATATCCAGGCGCTGCTGCAGCAGGCAGGCGGTGCTTGGAAATACCCGGTCCGGGGTGGTCGTGGCCAGCACGATCAAATCAACCTGTCGCGGGGTGCGCCCGGCAGCCTGCATGGCCTGGGTCGCGGCCACTTCGGCCAGGTCACAGGATGTCTCGTCACCGGCGGCGATATGACGTTTGAAGATACCGGTGCGTTCGCGGATCCACTCGTAGCTGGTATCCATGATCTTTTCCAGGTCATGGTTGGTCAGCACTTTTTCCGGAAGATAACTGCCGGTACCCGTGATGCGTGAGTAAATCATTGCGTCTGACTCCGGTCCAGGTGATGTTGCAGGCGCTCGCTGATACGTTTCGGCACCGATTCACGTACCTCGACAAGCGCCACCTTGATGGCATTATTGAATGAAAGTACATCTGCGCTGCCGTGACTCTTGATAACGATCCCCCTCAGGCCCAACAGACTGGCGCCATTATAAAGCCGTGGATCGATCCTGCGGCGGAATGCATTCAATACCGGCATTGCCACCAGCGCCGCCAGCCGCGTCAGGATATTCCGGCTGAATTCCTGCCGAATGAATTGCGCAATCATCTTCGCGATCCCTTCACCCGTCTTGAGTGATACATTGCCCACGAAACCATCACAGACAATAACATCAAAACCGCCTTTGAAAATGTCATCGCCCTCGGCATAACCCGTGTAGTTCAGGTTAGCGTTATCCAGCCCGTTACCAAGCAATTGCGCCGCCTCCTTGACCTGCTCGTTGCCCTTGATGTCTTCTTCACCAATATTCAACAGGCCGATACGCGGATTTTGGTTGGCATCCACAGCTTCGGACAACACCGAACCCATCACGGCAAACTGCAGCAGGTTCTCCGCGGCACTGTCAACGTTGGCGCCCAGGTCAAGCATCCAGGTATGGGATTCGATATTGGGCAAGGCTGTGCAGATCGCCGGCCGGTCGATACCGGGCAGCATCTTCAGGACAAACCGGGCGGTCGCCATCAACGCGCCGGTATTCCCGGCACTGACACAGGCATGCGCCGTACCCTCCTTGACCAGGTTGATAGCGACACGCATGGAAGAATCCTTCTTGTTGCGCATGGCATGCTGCGGCAGCTCATTCATCTCTACCGTCTGGCTGGCGTGCCGGATGGTAATTCGATCACTGCCGGCAGGCCGGGCATCCTTGAGTGCTTGCTGCAGGATATCCTCATCACCGACAAGGATGATATTCAGGTCGGGATACTGGCCAATTGCACGGGTTGCAGCAGGGACGGTGACATCAGGTCCGAAATCACCACCCATAGCGTCAAGCGCAACTGTCACTCCTGTGCTCATAGAGAAAAGCCGGGATACACAGGTGCGTTCAGATCAGCGAGGAATAACTTCCCGGATTTTTTCCCGGGATGCATACCTGGTTGTGCGTAGATCAGTCGAGTTCCTTGTCGATAACCTTGCGGCCACGGTAATAGCCGTCCGGACTGACGTGGTGACGACGGTGTGTTTCACCCGTAGTAGGCTCGATCGACAGCGCGGTCTCACCCAGCTTGTCATGCGAGCGGCGCATACCGCGTCTTGATGGCGTTTTTCGATTCTGTTGAACTGCCATGGTATTGACTCCTTAGTTACGTATTACGGTTTCTGTTTCAGTTGCTCCAGCACGGCAAACGGATTATCCCGTTGCGCAGCGGCTGTCGCATGATAATCTGCGGCCACTTCCCTGCAATTGCCCATATCCTCGTGTAACGGTGCAATCGGCAATGCCAGCAGCACTTCATCCGCTATCACCTCGGAAATTTGCACCGGTTCCGCTGTCAGGACCAACGGTTCATAGCAGTCGGTCAGGTTGTGCATATCATCCGGCTTCTGCACCAGTCCCAGCCGGAATGTCACATCGAGCGGGTACTCCATCGGATCCAGGCACCGCTGGCACTGCAGCACCAGCACACCCTTGATCGAGCCGGCCAGGTAGCGCGTCCCGCTCTGGTCGCGGTCAAGTTCCAGCACGACATCAAGTTCACCCGTATCCGAAGTCAGCAGTGGCAACACCCTGGCCAGGCCGGTCAGCTGCATACGGCCCCGGATAACGCGTCCTGCCTCGGCAGCTGCATACAGATCGAGGCGATCCGGCAGGTGGTCTTTCATAACCTGCGCATTTTATCTTGGGGTCTAAAGAGAGTCAAAGAAAAAACCCAGTGTTTTTCATACACTTTCCACATGATCGCCGCTATTCCGGACGATCCATGGCGACCTGTCAGCCACCGGTACAGCGTGCCTGGAATGGAAGCAATACTGGAAAAACAGCTTGATCCTTAAGATGATTATCGTCATGACAGTGGTCGGGGTGATACTGTCAACCGGGATAGCACATGGACACATCAACGGGGAGATTTCATGAACCTGCAAATCCAGCGGCTCATACTGGCATCCACATCACCATTCCGACAGGAACTGCTGATGCGCCTGGGCGTGACTTTCGAGAGCGCCTCACCGGAGGTGGATGAATCCCGCCGCAGCCATGAAACCGCCACCGCCCTGGTAAAACGGTTGTCAGAAGCCAAGGCCCGCGCCATCGGCGCTTCACAACCAGGGTTGATTATCGGTTCCGACCAGGTTGCCACGCTCGGAGAGACGATCCTTGGCAAGCCCGGCAGCCATACGCGCGCCATGGAACAACTGCGGCAGCTGTCGGGCCAAACAGTGGTCTTTCAAACCGGCCTGTGTCTGCTGGACACGGAAAATGAATCACTGCAACTGGACGTGGTGTCCTTCACGGTGCATTTCAGGGCGCTGGATGACGCACGGATCGCGCGCTACCTGCATCATGACCAGCCTTATAACTGCGCCGGCAGCTTCAAGTCGGAAGGGCTGGGGATCACGCTGTTCGAACGCATGGAAGGTGACGACCCGACAGCCCTGATCGGGCTGCCGCTGATCCGCCTGACAGCGATGCTGGAACAGGCCGGGGTATCACTTCCCTGAAGCAGGCATCAACGAATGGCGCTGGTACCGCTGCTGATGGCGTCACCCAGGCCGCGCGCCATGGCCACTCCGATGCGGTCACTGATGCGCTTGATCAGATCCGGCTCCCGGGTAAACTCTACGATGTCCTCGGCGCCGATAATCTCACGGGCGACATAACTGCTGCTGCCGATAGCATCCGCCAGACCCAGCTCAATGCCTTCATCCCCGGTCCAGACCAGCCCGCTATAGAGCTGCGGGTTATCCTTGAGGCGGTCACCACGTCCTTCCTTGACCGCATTCTTGAACTGTTCGTGGATGTCGGCCAGCAATTTCCTGACGTGTTCAACATCAGCGGGCTTCGAGGGTAAAAACGGATCAAGGAAACCCTTGCTTTTTCCCGCCGTATACAGGCGGCGCTCAACACCCAGCTTTTTCATGGTGTCCACAAACCCGAAGCTGTCCATCCGCACCCCGATGGAACCAATAATGCTGCCACTATCGACATAGATGTCATCTGCTGCCGACGCCACGTAGTAACAGCCGGAAGCACAGATATCGGTAACCACGGCATACAGGGGGGTATCCGGATTTTCCTTGCGCAGCCGCCGGATCTCGTTGTAGATGTACCTGGACTGGACCGGGCTGCCTCCGGGGGAGTTGAGTCGCAGGATAACGCCGGCGGTACTGCTATCTTCAAATGCATCCTGCAGACCCCCGATGACGGTTTCGGCACTGGCATCGGTATCATCGGCTATCTCGCCACGCAGATCGACCAGCGCCGTATGTTTGCCCCCGGTCGCGCTCATCGTCGGCCACTCCGCCGGCCAGTACAACAGCAACAGCGCCCCCATGTACAAGGCCAGCAGGCACTTGAAGAAAACGCTCCAGCGACGTGCGCGCCGTTGCTCGTTAAGGGAGGCGAATGCAAGCCGGTTGATAAGGTCCCGGTGCCAGTTTTCCTTGCCACTCAGGGCTTCATCCAGTGACTCGAAACTGTTGTCCCGCTGCTTCGACTGTTTTCCGTTTGTCCCGCTCTCTGACATTGTTTCCACCGTAACGGTTGATCGAGGTTAATTGGTAATAATCCCGGCATGGCGCAGCCAGCCCGGCAGTTCAGCGACATGCTGCAGACTGGCCAACGGCGTATGCCGGGCCAGGCGTTCCCCACTGTGTACGCCGCAGGTCACCGCAATCTTCGCGGCGCCGGCATTGCTGGCCATCGCCATATCATACTCGGTATCACCGACCATAATAGTCTGCTGCGGCCGGACACCCAGCGCCTGCATCACATCGATCAGCATCTGCGGATGTGGTTTTGATGGCGCCTCATCGGCACAGCGCGTGGCATCAAACATCCCGCCAAGACCGGTCTCGCCCAGCACGCGCTCCAGTCCGCGACGTGCCTTGCCGGTGGCCACGCCAAGCAACAGGCGCTGTTGCCGGCAGAGCGTCAGCATGTCCGTTACACCGTCAAACAGTTGCGAGGCACCGGAGCTGAACCAGTGACGCCGGTAATGCCCGACGAACGCCTCATGGAACGCCGCATCCCGACCGGGCACCAGCGTATCGATGGCCTCGCGCAAACCCAGCCCGATGACATTCTTGACGGTTTCGTCATCCATTGGCGCCACTGACAGGTCACGGATGGCAGCATGCAGACAGGCAACGATCTGCGCCTCCGAGTCCATCAGGGTCCCGTCCCAGTCAAATACGAGCAGGCGGATCCCGTCAGTGGCAGAACCGTGGACCGGCCTGGCGGCAAGGTCAGTCATCCACCGGCCTCTCAAGATTATCCAGCACCTGCTTTAGTTCATTCCCTAACGGCGTGCTGATCGTCAGCACCTCCCCGCTTGCCGGTTCGGTAAATTCAAGCAGGTGAGCATGCAGAAACAAGCGGTGCAACCCGAAGGTCTTGACGGTGCGGTTGAACCCGGGATCCCCGTAGCGGCTGTCGCCGGCCAGCGGGTAGTCGATATGTGCGGCATGCACGCGAATCTGGTGGGTGCGGCCGGTAAACAGGTCGACTTCGACCAGACTGGCAATGTCATGAGTGGTCACGGGTCGAAAGACGGTTTCGGCCGACTTGCCTTCCGCATCGACCTTGACGATCCGTTCCCCGCCCTGCATCTGGTTTTTTTTGAGTGCCACCGTCACCCGGCGGCGTCCGTCCGTCCAGCGGCCCCGCACCAGCGCCAGGTAGCGCTTCGTCATCTGTCCGTTACGCAGCTGCTCATGCAGGGCACGCAAGGCACTGCGTCGCTTGGCAATGATCAGGCAACCCGAGGTCTCGCGATCCAGCCGGTGCACCAGCTCGAGGTACGGTGCATCCGGACGCCGGGCCCGCAGTGTCTCGATGAGACCGTGACGAATCCCGCTGCCACCGTGAACAGCAATCCCCGACGGCTTGTCGATGACCAGTAGCCGGGTATTTTCAAACACGATGCGCGTTTCGATATCCGCCAGCCAGTTCCCGGGGACCGCCGCCGATCGGGCGGCCGCCACCCGAACCGGCGGTATCCGGACCCGGTCACCCGCCCTGACCTTGTAGCGTGGCTGGATCCGGCCGCTGTTGACCCGCACCTCGCCACGCCGCAGGATCCGGTAAATCATGCTACGCGGCACGCCCTTGAGATGGCGTGCCAGAAAATTGTCGATGCGCTGCCCGGCATCCTCCCGGGACACCTCCACCAGGCGGACTTGTGGTGCGTGCTTGTCGGCTACAGATCCCATCTATCAGCTTAATGCCTTGATTTTGAAGCCCGGTATTGTACCGCCTTGCCCGGCGCGGGTCAGGGGCATGATTGCGGGTAACCGGCAACGTTGTTATAGTGCCGCTGTGGCGTGTACCAATTGCCAGACAGAGCGACAGCTAATTCACGTCCGTGACACCCATTCAGTGCTGAAGATCATAAGCTGAATAAAAGCGAATCTTCAGTGTGTTCAGACGATAACTGGACAAAATAACCGGTTTATTTGACAGACAACAAGCGCCCCGTGATTCTGCTACTGCAACTCAAACTTCTGAATATCCTGCGTCGATCCTGGCTGGTGTGCAATGCCCTGCCTGACAATCGCTGGTGGTCGATGACCAGATTACAGATGCCTTGCGCTATGCAGACGACGGTTGAGCGCGTGAGAGACATAACACATGAAAAGAATGCTCATCAACACCACGCAGCCCGAAGAGCTGCGTGTCGCCCTGGTCGATGGCCAGAAGCTCTTCGACCTTGATATTGAGGTTCCCTCCAAAGGCCAGAAAAAATCCAACGTCTATAAAGGTAAAATCACCCGCGTCGAGCCCAGTCTGGAGGCAGCGTTTATAGATTATGGCGCCGACCGGCACGGCTTCCTGCCACTGAAGGAAGTCGCACGCAGTTACTTCTCTGATTCCGCCAAGGGTAGCAGCGGCCGGCTGAGCATCAAGGACGCACTCCGGGAAGGCCAGCAACTGGTTGTCCAGGTCGAGAAAGAAGAACGCGGCACCAAGGGCGCCGCCCTGACCACCTTTATCAGTCTTGCGGGGCGCTACCTCGTCCTGATGCCAAACAACCCCCGGGCCGGGGGCGTATCACGCCGCATCCAGGGCGATGATCGCAACTTCGTACGTGACGCCATGAGCGCCATGGATATCCCGGAAGGCATGGGCATGATCGTGCGTACCGCCGGCATCGGCCGCAGCACCGAGGAATTGCAGTGGGACCTCGACTACCTGGTCACCCTGTGGGATGCCATGCAAAAGGCCTCGGGCGATCGCCCGGCCCCGTTCCTGATTTACCAGGAAAGCAACGTCATCATCCGTGCCCTGCGTGACTACCTGCGCAAGGACATCACGGAAATCCTGATTGATGGCCAGGAGGTCTATGACAAGGCGCACGCCTTTATGAAACAGGTGATACCGCACAACATCGACAAACTAAAGCTCTACAAGGACTCGACACCACTGTTCAGCCGGTTCCAGATCGAGTCCCAGATCGAATCCGCCTTCCAGCGTGAAGTCACACTGCCTTCCGGTGGCGCCATCGTCATTGACCATACCGAGGCATTGCTGTCGATCGACATCAACTCGGCGCGCGCCACCAAGGGCAGCGACATCGAGGAAACCGCACTGAATACCAATCTCGAAGCGGCAGATGAAGTGGCCCGGCAACTGCGGATCCGCGACCTGGGGGGGCTGATCGTCATCGACTTTATCGATATGCAGCCATCGCGCCACCTGCGCGAGGTAGAGAACCGCCTGCGCGACGCCCTGAAGATGGACCGCGCCAGGGTGCAGATTGGCCGGATTTCGCGTTTTGGCCTGCTCGAGATGTCACGTCAGCGCCTGCGCCCGTCACTGGGCGAGTCCAGCCAGATCGTCTGCCCGCGCTGCACGGGCCAGGGTACCATCCGTGGCATTGAGTCATTATCACTCTCGATACTGCGCATTATTGAAGAAGAAGCGATGAAGGAGAATACGGTTCGTGTGCAGGCCCATGTCCCGGTTGAGGTGGGCACCTACCTGCTGAATGAAAAACGTGATCTGCTGGTTGACCTGGAAAATCGACATCATCTGTCGGTGATACTCATTCCCTCGCCTGCACTGGAGACACCCAGCTATGACATCCAGCGCATTCGTCGTGACGAACTGCCTGAATCCTCGAGTCAGCGCAGTTATCACCTGGTAAAGACAGAACCTGAGGCCGATACCACAGCCGATATGGCTGCTGCCCGGCCGATTGCGGAGCAGCCGGCCGTCAAGACACTCGCCCCGGCGTCACCGGCGCCGGAACACAAGCCGGTCAGCAAACCGGCTGCTGCAAGGAAGCCGGGGCTGTTGCAGCGCTTGTTCAGCAGCCTGTTCGGCAGTGCCAGGGAGGACACCAGGCAGCCTGAAAGAAAACCGGGATCACCACGCCGCAGCCAGCAACAGGCACGCGGTCGTGGCGGCTCCCAGCGGGACCGCCGCGGCAGCCAGGGCCAGGGCAGGAGACGCAGTGGTGGCGGTCAACGGCAAACTGCAAACCGGCAACCACACCGTGACAATAAGCCGAAGGAAGCGCGGGATCGTTCCGCCCAACACAGCAAGGAAACACCAACAGCTACTACCGCGCCGGAGTCCCGGCAGACAACCGAGTCAGGCAACAAACAGACCAGTCGCGGACGCAACCCGCGCCGTGGACGTCGCGGGGGCCGACGGCGTTCATCCGGACAGAACCGCAACCCGGGTAACCAGCAGAACCCGCAAGCCGGCAAGGAACAGGCGGCACAAAATACCGGCAATCAGAATGCAGGAATAACAGATACCCCGGCAGACAAACCACGGTTACAATCCGGCGCAAATACAGGCACGCTGCCGAACACGGGTAACCGGGATGCAGCTGGCAACCGTCCCGCTGCCAGTGATGGTAACGTAAACCCGGCGCCCAGGAGCACGCAAGCACCGGATTTCGCCCGCGACAAGGCGGTGAGAACCCCGGTAGAACGGCCACCGTCCGGCGCATCCGGGATCAGCGAGTCACCCGCTGCACCGAAGCCCCCGACAGAAGAAAAGACGACAACCTCCTGACTGCCCTTCGGAAAGGACCCCGCCTTCGGCAAGATCAGGAATCAGACACCGTGCTGCTCGCGAATATTCGCGAGCAGCCCACGGGAAGCCTGCTCGATCAGATCGAGCACGCGCTCAAATCCGGTAGCCCCGCCATAATAGGGGTCCGGCACCTCCTGTATCCCGAGTTCAGGCGCAAACTCCAGGAACAATCGCAATCTGTCTGCACGGTTTGACGGACAGATCGACGCCAGCGCCTCGTAATTATCCCGGTCCATTGCCAGCACATAATCAAATTCCTGGAAATCCAGTTCATCGACACGCCGGGCGCGCTGTCCCCCCAGGTCAACGCCACGTTTCAGCGCCGCGGCCCTGGCCCGTTCATCGGGTGGCTCCCCTACATGATAGGCGTAGGTTCCCGCCGAATCGATTTCGATGTCATCTGACAGTTTTTCGCTGTTCACAAGGGTCTCGAATACACCCTGTGCCGTCGGTGACCGGCAGATATTGCCCATGCACACAAACAGAACCTTAACCATCATTGTACTCCATACCCGGTAATTCCTGACACTATAACCATCCGCTTCCTTCTGTTAGCCAAATTGCAGGGCCGGGTTCATTCGGCCCTGCAACGGCAATCAAGCCACTCAGGCAGGGGAAGGACCAATAAATCACTGGCCCCCTGTATTTTCCGAAAAACAGTTGCTCTCATATTACTGACATCAGTCGTTCAACCCGCTCCAGATCTTCCGCGGTATCCACCCCAGGACCCGGGACTTCGGTCGTGATGCCGACATGAATCCGGAAGCCGTGCCAGAGGGCGCGTAACTGTTCCAGTTTCTCGAATACCTCCAGCGGCGCCTGCTCAAGCTCACTGAACTGTTTCAGAAACCCGGCACGGTAGGCGTACAGGCCGACATGGTGCAACACCGGGTTGACACCATGCATCCCGCTACCGGTTTCCTGCGGGTCGCGGTGCCAGGGAATCGCGGCGCGACTGAAATACAGGGCATAACCTTCCCGGTCGAGTACCACCTTGACGATATTGGGATCGGTTTCGTTGATGGATAATTCCAGCGGAAATGCCAGCGTCGTGATTGCCGCCGCTTTATGTGTGGCAAGATCACTCGCCACCTGTTTAATGAGCCTCCCTGGCATCAGTGGTTCATCTCCCTGCAGGTTGACGATGATTGTCCCGTCGTCCCAGCCGCGTGCTGCAACCACCTCGGCGATCCGTTCGGTCCCGGACGTGTGTTCTGCAGAAGTCATGCATACTTCTGCAGGGAACGCGCGGACTGCTGCCTCGATGCGTTCATCATCGGTCGCAATGACGACCTCGTCTGCCCCGCTCTCGACAGCCCGCTCATGGACATGCTGCAGCATGGGCTTGCCGGCCAACTCGAGCAATGGTTTGCCGGGCAACCTGGATGATGCATAGCGCGCCGGTATGACGACCTTGAAGGAATGGCTCATAGCAGATCAATGACGCCAGGCAGGTGTTGCCCGGGCATCTATACCTCTTCCTCTGCCGGCAGCTTGCGCGCCTCTTCCTCAAGCATGACCGGAATATCATCCCTGATCGGATAGGCCAGCCGGTCGACCTTGCAGATCAACTCTTCTGCCTCTTTGTTATACACGAGTGGCCCCTTGCATAGCGGGCAGGCAAGAATATCAAGTAATTTTTTATCCATCATCAACTCCGTCCTGGTCGCACTCAGGTTGCAACCACGCCTTGTGATAGTGGTTGCGTTCCGAGCAATTCGAGAAACCGTGCACTGAAGTCGTCCCCCATGTCGATGGTCACAGGGACATACCATGCGTTCTGCAGCCCGAACCCCCGGCACTTTACCGCATCCTTGGCCGTCATCAATACCGGCAAGTCATCATCGAACGTCAGTTCACGGGCTGTGTAACCGTGATGGTCAGGATATACATGTGCGTCCACCTGTATCCCCGCCTGGCGCAGTGCATCGAAAAACCGTTCCGGGTTACCGATACCGGCCACTGCATGTACCTGCTGCCCGCGAAAACCGGTCAGCTCGCGCACGTTATGGTCCCTGTCAAGACCAAGTGCATGTGTGGCCCGCATCCGCATGGGATATTCCCCGTGGTTACCGAGGCCGTTGACGACCAGTAAATCAACCTGCCCGAGCCGGTTGACCGGTTCACGCAACGGGCCCGCCGGCAGACAGAAACCATTACCCATCCGCCGCACCCCGTCGATCACGGCAATTTCAAGATCACGCCTCAATGCATAGTGCTGCAGACCATCGTCGCTGAGTATTACATCGCAGTCATTATTTTCCAGCAGGGCCGTTGCCGCCTGTACCCGTTGCGGTCCAACCGCCATGGGGCACCCGCTCATACCGGCCAGCATGACGGCTTCGTCACCAACCATGACCGGGTAGCTGTCCGGCCGCACCTGCTGCGGCCAGTGGCATGCCTTGCCCCGGTAGCCGCGCGCGACAATCCCCGGGTGGTACCCGGCCTGTTTCAAGCAGCGCGCAAGCCAGCCCACCAGCGGGGTCTTGCCGGTACCACCCACCGTCAGGTTCCCGACTACCACGACCGGTACCGGCAGACGGGTACGCGGCAGCAGGCCTGCCTGGTAACACAGACGGCGCAGACGCATGCCAAGACAGTAGATAAATGAAACAGGTGTCAGCAAGAGCAGCCAGGCACTGCGCGTATACCAGCACTGCTCCAGACGCTTCATGCCGGCGGCCGGGGGACCCTATTCATCCTCGATCTTCGAGGTGGCCAGCGAAATATGGATCAAGCCCAGCTGGGCAGACGCATCCAGCGCCCGAATGACGGCCTGGTGTGGGGTATTGGCATCCGCCCGGATAATCACCGGAAGCTCCTCGCGTTTGCCGAGTGCTTTCCGGATCGCCCCCCTGAGGGTTTTCAGTTTGTTATTGACGACCTGGGCATTACCAATGAAATAACGCCCCTGGGCATCGATGATAATCTCCAGCGTCTCGTCATCGGGCCGGGTAGCTTCCGCCGTCGCCTTCGGTAGTTCGATCTGAATACGCGACTGGGTTTCAAACGTGGTCGACACCATGAAGAAAATCAGCAACAGGAACACCACATCGATCAATGGTGTCAGGTTTACTTCGGGTTCTTCCTCGTGGTCCGGTTGCAGGTTCATCGATCAGTCACCGGCCCTTGTCGACACGGTCCTCGTGGTGGCCATGCATGATTTCCACCATGCGCATCGCTTCCTGCTCCATGCGGATGACCAGCATCCGGACACGGCCGCGAAAGTAGCGATAAAACATCAATGTCGGTATGGCGACTGACATGCCGGCTGCCGTGGTAATCAATGCCACCGAGATACCACCCGCCAGTGCGCCCGGATTACCGACCCCTTGCGTCGTGATGGTGGCAAACACCTGGATCATGCCAATCACGGTACCCAGCAATCCCAGTAACGGGCTGATGGCTGCGATCGTGCCCAGTGAATTCAGGTAGCGCTCGAGTTCATATACAACATGCCGCCCGGTGTCCTCGATGCTGTTTTTCATGACATCGCGGCTCTCGTTCCGGGTTATTATGCCGGAAGCAAGGATGCAGCCCAGCGGCGAACTCGACTGGAGTTCCATGACATGCTCGTCAGTAAGCTGGTTTATTTTCTCCCAGCGCCAGACCTGTGCCACCAGGTTCTTGGGAAGCACCCGGCGCACCTGCAGGGACCAGATACGCTCGACAATAATCGCCAGCGCAATTACCGAGCAAGCGATGATTGGCAGCATCAGCCAGCCGCCTGATTCCACCAGTTCCAGCATTAATTCACCATCCTGTGTCATTCTCCAATTGATGCGGCCTTGTCGGATAACATCAGCCGTTGCCGATAATACTTGATTTAACGCGGCTGCCAAACCGATTCTTCAGTACACACGGCGGGCCGCCAGTAGCGCCGCTGCTGACAGCGCCACCCGCGGACCACGACCGCCCCGGACACAGCCGGCAAGTACACGCTGATCGCCCCGTGCCGGGCCGTGTCGAGCAGCCGTGCCCCGGCAGCATGGTAGCGCGCCACCACCGGCGCACGCGGAAACCGGTAGCGATTACGGTAGCCCACGGGAAACAGGGCATAATCCGGTGCGACCGCCCGGACAAAGGCGGGTGTCGATGAGGTCATGCTGCCGTGATGCGGGACGACCACGACCTCAGCCGGCAATGACGGGCGACTGTCCCTGCGCAGGACCTGCTCGGCAACGGCTTCGATATCGCCCGTCAATAGCAGTCGCCGGCCCCCGGCGGCGGTAATCCGGAGCACACAGGACGCATTATTTCCCGACCGCCGGGATCCGGGCCCGGGATACAGGATCACGAATTCAACGCCATCCCACACCCAGCGATCACCGCGACGGCAAACGTCCTGCTCCCGGTCTTCAATTAATCCGGGGATACCGACCATCAGCCGGTCCACCGGGAACGCATCCAGCAACGAGTGCGCGCCCCCGATGTGATCATTATCCCCATGACTGACAAGCAGACGATCAATGCGTTCGATGCCCTGGTGGCGCAGAAACGGCGCCACGACCACCTGCCCGGCATCAAAGCCGGAACGGTGGGATGGCCCGGTGTCATAGACCAGCGTGTGATGGCGGGTGCGTACGACCACGGACAGCCCCTGCCCGACATCCAGCAGGGTCGCCCATACCGCCCCCATCAGCGGGACTGCCGGCCGGACTGCCACCAGGGGCAACAGCAGTACCATGCCGATCCAGCGGCCCGGCGTGCCGCGCGGCGCTAACAGCAGCAGCACCCCGGCGACTGCCGGCACCAGGGTCCATGCCAGCGGCGCGTGTTGCTGCCACGTCGAGAAATCATGATGGCCCAGCCACCCGAGCCAGGGCCACAGGGTATCCAGCAACCAGGCCGCAAACCCCAGCACCTGCGCGCTGGCCCAGGCACTCACCGGAACCAGTATCGTGCCCATCAGCGCCAGCGGGACAACCAGCAAACTGATCCACGGGACGGCAACCACGTTAGCCAGTGGCGCTATCAGGGACACCTGCTGGAACAGAACCAGTAACAAGGGCGCCATGCCCACCGCCAGCACCAGATGTACCCACGTCCAGCGACGCCATATGCCTTCCTGGCCGTGACGACCTGCGACAATGTACATGATCAGCGCCACGGCCCAGAATGACAGCCACCACCCCGGCGCCAGTACGGAGAGCGGGTCCAGCAGCAGCCCTGCGATCAGGGCAACACACAATACCTGCGTCGGCCGCACATACCGATCGGCAAGGACAGCCAGCATCGCCACACCCAGCATGATGAGTGCGCGGCGTGTCGGAATCCCGAAACCCGCCAGCAACGCGTAGAACAGCCCGGCTGCCAGGGCCAGGACTGCGGCGGCCCGGGCTGCGGGGATACGTTCCGGCAGCTGCCCGCAACGCGCCCAGACAAAGCGCACCAGCAGAAACACCAGGCCCGCTACCAGGCTGATGTGCAAACCCGATATCGCCATCAGGTGGCTGGTGCCGGTGGCGCGCAGGACCTGCCACTGCGCGGGCGTGATGGCATTGCGGTCACCGATGACCAGTGCCCGCACCAGCCCCATGCCGGGGGAGTCCGACGCGATGGCATCGAAGTGCGCCGCGATCGTGGCCCGCAGATGGCCAATCACCCCGGATGACGTGTGCGCAAGCAGGGTATTCCGGTCATCGTTGCGTACATAGCCAGTGGCCCGGATACGCTGCTGGAGCAGCCAGCGCTCGTAGTCAAATCCTCCGGGGTTCGCATAGCCATGCGGCTGTTTCAGGCGCACGGCCAGTTGCCAGCGGTCGCCGGAGACCGGTGCAGTCCGGGTGCGATACCAGCCCAGGCGAATAGTGGCAGGGAATTGTATCCAGCCATCCCCGGAATCCATCCGCTCAACGGTGAATAAAAACCGGACACCCTGACCCGACAGGCGCCGCGGAATATCCGCCACGCGTCCCTCAAGCAGCACGGTTTGACCTTCAATCGCCGGATCCAGGGTCGGCATGAGCGCCAGTTCGGCGCGCCCGGCCGCCCAGAAAAAACCAAGAATGATCAGCACCGGCAGCCTTGCGACGCGCCAGCGCAGACAGACAAGACACACCGGGACCAGCGCCCAGGCGACCCATGGCGGCAGAACCGGCATGAGCTGCAGCAGCAACACGCCAACAACAAAGGCAAGCGTTAAAACAATCATGTTCATCCGTGAACACGTTTCCTGTTATTTGGCTCTTCCCCTGATCGAGTGGGTCAGCAGGCGGAGCAAGGTTACTCGGGGGCCAGGGTGGTTTCTCAAGACCCGCTGTAAATACGTGGCCCAGGCCAGCTTCTCGACCGGTTCCCGGTCTCACCTTCTCCCTGTACGCTTGATGGCCGCATCCCTGCGGCCAACGGTCTTGAGAAACCACCCTGGCCCCCGAGTAACTGCAGAGATGTCCGGTAATCCGCAGTCCCGGCACCCCCCTTGTCAGGGAACGCTGCAAGTCCATCCCTGGACGCTCAACGGCTTCATCCCTGAAGCCGATGTCCCTGACAAGGGGGGTGCCGGGACTGCGGATTCATGCTCGACAGGTGCGGCCCACTCGATCAGGGGAAGAGCCTGTTATTTTATCAAGGGAAATCTCATTATTCCGTCATTCCTGTTCGATCACACCATCCGTGAGCAGTAACATGCGATCGAGCCGTTCTGCGATATGGGTATCGTGCGTGACCACGATCAGGCTGGTGCCGAGTTCGGTATTCAGTTCCAGCATCAACTCGTAGACCTGTTCTGCATTCTGCCGGTCCAGGTTACCGGTCGGCTCATCCGCAAGAATACACAGCGGGTGGGTTACCAGTGCCCGGGCAACCGCGGCCCGTTGCCGCTCGCCACCGGACAGTTCACCGGGCTTGTGCGACAGGCGCGCGGCAAGACCAACCTTCGCCAGCATCATCTCTGCGTCGGCAGCCGCGGCAGCCGGTGATGACCCGCCGAGCAACAAGGGCATGGCCACATTTTCCAGCGCGGTGAATTCCGGCAACAGGTGATGTAACTGGTACACAAATCCGAGCGAGCGATTGCGCAGCACTCCAAGCTGTACGGCGCTGAGGCGGTCTACCGACTTGCCATTGATACACACCTGGCCGCTCGTCGGCCTGTCCAGGCCCCCCAGCAAGTGCAACAAGGTACTCTTGCCACTGCCCGAGGCGCCCATGATCGCGATACGCTCACCCTGCTCCACCACCAGGTCGATGCCACGCAACACCTCGAGCCGGTCGCAGCCTTCATTGTAGTTCTTGACCAGTTGCGTACAGGAAAGCACCTCACTCATAACGCAGCGCTTCCACCGGGTGAGTCCTTGCCGCACGCCATGCCGGGTACAGGGTGGCCAGCAGGCTCAGCACCAGGGCGATGCCTGCCATTATGCCCACATCGTCCCAGTGCAGTTCCGAGGGCACTTCACTGATGTAGTAGACCTCCGGGGAAAGAAAGTGGACATTGAATAATGATTCAATGGCCGGGACCAGCGTTTCGATATTGAGCGCCAATGCCACCCCGCCGCCGACACCGAGGAGGGTCCCGAGTATCCCGATAATCGCGCCCTGGATAACAAACACCATCATAATGCTGCGCGGCGACGCACCCAGCGTCCTGAGGATGGCAATATCAGAGCGCTTGTCAGCCACCACCATGACCAGCGTTGATACCATATTAAATGCGGCCACAGCAATGATCAGTGTCAGGATAATAAACATGACGAGTTTCTCGGTCTTGACCGCACGAAAGTAATTGGCATGCTGCCGGCTCCAGTCCCTGACCAGGTAATCACCATCCAGTTGCCGGTCCAGATCCGCGGCAACGGCAGGCGCCCTGAACAGGTCATCCAGTTTCAGGCGCACCCCGGTAACACTATCCCCAAGCTGGAACAGTCTGGCGGCATCTTCCATATGCACCAGTGCCACACCACGGTCATATTCATACATACCGACTTCGAAAATTCCGACCACGGTAAACCGCCGCATACGAGGCAATACTCCAACAGGACTGACCATGATCTGCGGTGATACCACAGTAATATGATCACCCACACCCACACCCAGAGCATTGGCCAGTTCGCTACCAGGAATAATGCCATATTCACCCGGCACAAGGTGACGGACACTGCCTGCACTTATATGCGTCACCACATCGGATACCGCACCCTCGTCACCCGGTAATATGCCGCGAATGATTGCGCCACTGACCTGTTTTCCTGCACTCAGCATGCTTTCGCCACGGACATAGGGTGCGGCTGCAATCACATCGTCATGCTTGAGTACTTCCTGCTCAACGGCTTTCCAGTTTTCGAGGTGGCCGCCATAGGTGGTCACCGTGACATGTGATGTCATACCGAGGATTCTTGCACGCAGTTCCTGTTCGAATCCATTCATCACGGACAACACGGTAATCAGCGCAGTCACGCCCAGCGCAATACCCAGCATGGAGATCATTGAGATAAATGATATGAAGTGCGTACGGCGCCTGGCATGTGTGTAACGCAGGCCGATGAATAGTTCAACAGGTCGGAACATGGGGACGCATTAAATCACATCTCCCCGGGATTTTCGCCGTTCGTATGAAATTTATCCGGGCAGAAATATCAACCGGATAAATGAACGAACGCTATCCGGTTCAGACGACGCCAGGAGATTCCTCCGTTCGGCAGTAATATCAAAGAGGATGATTCTGTCAGTGTAACTGCCATTAGCGGCAGGATCTGCCGCCAGGGTCGTGTCAGCCATATCCGCAGTGGCGCTGACAAAACCGGCGCGGTCACCGTTACGTCCATAGCCACGGCACCCGGCCTGAAATCCACCACCATCGTATCGTTACCGTCAATCCAGCCAATGGCGATGAATCCGTTACCCCGGTGGATATCCGATATATCAAACCGCATCTGTCGGGAACCGGGATGCCATGGCAGTCAAGCGCCGGCTACTCAGGGAGCCTCTGATTAATTCTCAATATCATGGGATGTAAAGAATGAACGGTCGGTAGGGTGCGCCGTTCGCACTATGTATCAACCGCTTGCGGTTAATCCGGTGCGCACGGCGCACCCTACGCCAAGCCGTTACAATTAATCAGAGGTTCCTCAGTTATTCAATGCCATCGGCCCCAGCCCGACTGCGGGGTCTCCTTGCCAACCGGGTGGCCCGGTGACTGTCGAACCGGGTTCCTCAAGGACTCCACCAGTTTCCTGGGCATCCAGACCTCACCAGCGTGAATCCGGCGAATTGCCTTGCCAAGAAAGCGGTCGATATCAGTCTTTAGCAGGACACCACGGACACCTTGCACGAGCGTCCATGTCATGGCCTCGTTGCTTATATATTCCATGATAATCAATGCATTAATACACTGATATGTGTCCAGCATCCAGCGTACTGCAGCAAAACCCTCACACTGAAGAATGCTTTCATCAATGACCACCACATCGGTCTTTGACAGCGTCTCCCAGGCCCCTTGCCGGGGCAGGCCCGCTGGAAGGGCGATCAGGTCGATATCCGTATTTTGCACGACAAGGTCGGCACACCGTTGGCGTGTGTCCTCCCGGGACGATACACAGGTCACGTTAATATTTTTCATAACTTATTGTTTCCTCCGACATTATTGAGTCTACGCATGCCCCTGCCTGCCTTCAAGTGGACTTAGGTACCAGCCCGGCACCCTTCCGGCAATTCCGTTAAGCACGGCCCACGCCTGGCCGATAACACATCGAATAGCGGGATAAATTTTATTGAAACCACGGCCCCAACGTGAATACACAGACAATCACCCCCGGTACGCCGGGGCAGACTGGACTTGTCCGGCACCCGGCAGACCTGGAAACCGGTGCGGAACGCGTGAAAACACCCGGCATCACGGCGCTTCAGCAGTTCATCATCTATACCCTGATGTTGTACATCTGCGCCAGCGGCCTTGCCCGTGCCGGTGAATTCATCATGTCACAGGAGGCAATTGCACAAATTGGCGAAGCACATGATGATGGTGCCCGCCGCCGGGTTGATGACTGGCAGCAGCTAATGAGATCCGGTCAACAGTCTTCTGAAATGGAGAAGCTGTATCGGGTCAATGATTTTTTCAATCAGCTCGAATTTGTGAATGATAGCGAACACTGGGGAAAGGAAGACTACTGGGCGACCCCGTTGCAGATGCTGGTATCAAATGGTGGCGACTGTGAGGATTTCTCCATTGCCAAATACTTTACTTTGCTTGAAATGGGCATACCCCCGAAACACTTGCGTCTAACCTATGTAAAAGCCCTGCGTCTAAACCAGGCACACATGGTCCTTGCCTATTCCCCCGCCCCTGGCGCCGATCCACTGATACTGGACAACCTCGATCCACTCATTCGTCCAGCGACAAAGCGCAATGATCTGCTGCCGGTCTATAGCTTCAATGGCAACGGTCTGTGGCTCGCAAAAACACGGTCCGGCAGCAGCACTCGCGTCGGGAAGTCCAGTCGACTCAGCCCATGGCGCGATGTCATTGCGCGCATCAACAGTGAATTTATACACTGATTGCCAACTACAGATGAACGCGAATAACGTCCTGCAGGATCAACATACCGGCTGACCCGGATCCATGACTTTATACCGACAGATCACCCTGATCATCATCGTATTGTTCATGGCCGGTTTTATCGGCACTGTCACCATCAGTACAGCCAATTTACGGCTTTTCCTGGCGAACCAGCTCAAGTCCCACGCCCAGGACACAGCCACGTCACTGGGGCTGTCGCTCTCGGCTGCCATGCAGGAAAATGACCTCCCGGTTATGGATTCCATGGTCGATGCAATCTTTGACCGGGGTTACTACCAGTCCATCAAGGTTGTAGCAGCCGACGGCGAAACATTGATTGAGCGCCGCAACACCGCTGACAACAACAATGTACCAAAGTGGTTCACCCGGCATATTACACTCGCAGTACCACATGCAAATGCGCTGGTCATGTCAGGATGGAAACAGACGGCAACCGTCAGTGTTGCGAGTCATCCCGGGTATGCATACCGGGAATTATGGAATAACACGGTGGACACGTTCTGGCTGTTTTTCATCTCTGCAATTATCGTTTTGCTGCTGGGGCTTACCGGAATTTACAGATTGCTTAAACCGCTGAGGCGTGTTGAATTACAGGCCGAGGCTATTTGCAACTACAGTTACCCGATCCAGGAGAACTTGCCGAAGACCCGTGAATTACGAACCGTCGTGAAGGCCATGAACCGGCTGGCCGGCAGGGTTAATAATAGATGCACCGAGCAGTCGGGGCTGATTGAACGTCTGCGCGAACAGGCTGGCAAGGACTCCGGTGACAGGCCTCGGTAACCGGACGCTAAACTAGAGCACATAAGCGCCGATACCATCACTGATGAGCAATGGGACAGGCTGTAAACACGACTTCGTGGATGGGCGAATGACACATAAGACAGACCAGGTTCTGGTTGCCTGTAAGGACGATGCTATCGCTACCCGGTTAGCACAAGTGCTGAACGGAGAATACACCGTGACCTTTGCAACCAGCTGGATCGACTCCATGGAATCGATCATCCGTCATCAGCACCAGATTCTGATAGTCGATCCGATACTGCTACCGGAATCTGCTGCCGAGTGTGTCGAGGAAATCTGCCACGCCTCGCCGGATACACGCATTCTCATCCTGGAAACCCGGGCCAGCCCGGAAATCAACCAGGTCAAATTATTCCAGTATGGTGTACATGGGTTCTGTAACGGGAATATCGCCCCGGAATTACTGCTCAAGGCAGTGAATGCCGTCTGCAGTGGCGAATTATGGTTGCAACGCAGCCTGATCACCCAGGTCATTGACGAACTGGCACGCATCCGCACGCCCGGGTCCGGGAGGAAAGTCAAATGTCTCACACCACGTGAACTGCAAGTAGCGCAGATGGTACACAAGGGCGGCAACAACAAGATGATTGCACGGGAACTCGACATCTCGGAGCGCACGGTCAAGGCACATCTCAGTGCCATATTCAGAAAACTGAATATAGAAAACCGCCTTCATCTCGCACTGTTTCTCAATGATGCGGGTTAAATATCCACCAGTAAGCCAGCACACGCACGCCGGATCGAAGTCATAACATGGAGCTAAAGGTCTCCGGACCACCGCTCGCTGACCAGTTGCTCCTGTAACCCCTTAACCACCTGCCCCTTTGTCTTTATGGCGTGCTGATATTATGATCTGTGATCAATGCATGAGGATCCGCTACTATTCTCGATATTCCTGATTTTCACTGGCGCTGCTGTCTTCGCAGGTATTGCCCTGTTCGCGCGCCAGTCATTACTGGTTGCCTACATCCTGCTGGGTGGAATTGCCGGCCCCTGGGGCCTCAAACTGGTGACCGAGGCAGCCGTAATCCGGCAAATTGGCCACATCGGGATTATCTTCCTGCTATTCCTTCTGGGCCTGAACCTGCATCCGTGGCAACTGGTACGGATGCTGCGCGAGGCCGTGGTCGTCACCATAATAAGCGCGCTGGCGTTTGGCGTTATTGGTGCCCTGGTTGGCTGGGGTTTTGGCTTAAACCTGCTTGAGAGACTGGTAATCGGGGCTGCCATGATGTTCTCCAGCACCATCATTGGTCTCAAGCTGCTACCGACGACAGCACTGCATCACCGGCATGTTGGCCAGGTCATGATCAGCATTCTTCTGTTGCAGGACATCATTGCAATCGCCATCCTGCTGCTGCTGGAAGGCGTGTCACAGGCAGGAACGGAATGGGAACAAATCGGGAAGCTCGCCATTGCCGTCCCTCTCATAGTACTGGTTGCATTTCTGTTTGAACGCCACGTACTGGTACGCTTGATGCGTCGCTTCGATACCATCCAGGAATATGTCTTCCTGACATCTATCGGCTGGTGTCTTGGCATGGCACAACTCGCGGAGTCGCTGGGGCTATCCTACGAGATCGGCGCCTTTATTGCCGGCGTTTCTCTCGCCACCAACCCGATCGCCAGGTTTATAGCAGAGAGTTTCAAGCCATTGCGTGATTTCTTCCTGATCATGTTCTTCTTTTCGCTGGGCGCCAGTTTTAACCTGCCAATGCTGCCGGACGTGCTACTCCCGGGCGCGATACTTGCCACACTGCTGCTGATATCGAAGCCGTTGTTATTTTCCCTGCTGCTTGGCAGGTCCGGCGAATCCCGGAACCTGTCAACCGAAGTCGGCGTACGCCTGGGACAAGCCAGTGAATTTTCATTGATGATTGCCGTACTGGCACTGAATGCCGGCGCTATCGGTCTGCAAGCATCTTACCTGATCCAGACAACAACGCTGATCACATTCGTTGTCTCCGCCTACCTGATCATGCTGCGCTACCCGACACCGATTGCCGTGAGTGATCGCTTGCGCAAGGATTAACAAACCGGCACCCGGACAAACACCGGCACTGGTAGTCATCCGGCCGTGTTCAGTGTTTCTGGAAGGTAGCCTTTGTCAGGGGATGAACGTGCACAACTTCGAGCGGAATCCATTCCACTGCAATGTTATTCAGTCGACGGTCAGGTCGATTCCGTCGATTATGGGCCAACCCGCGTAATTCATTGCAGATCCGCCGATCCTTTGCTTCTCTACGCTCTTTCATTTCCGGGTACCTATGAGTCACCATGGCAGATTACTATATTAAAGGGCTGAAAACCAAGCACCATCATCATTCAGGGCTAGACCCGGAATCCAGTGGTTTCAATGCTTCCCGGATGCCGGAACCAATCAGGTATGACGCTGTAAAGTAAGCGGGACCACCGTACTTAGAAGAGGATAGCCATTACACTCTGGTTAACATGACGCGTATTCGCAGTGAATTCTTTCTCGAAACCATAAGCCTGTGCAATCCACTGATTGATCCGGGGTTCCTCCCAACCTGGCCACATCAGTTCTACGCGCCCGGGAGCCACGCCTTTCTCAAGCAATGCATCTTTTACTACCAGGGCTCGTCGGGCCGACAACAAGCGATTATAACGAAGACCGGGAATCCATACTTGCCGGGCCTGCCAAGCTGATCAACCACTACAGACTCGACCGTTTATCTAAAAAGCTTCCGGTAGTCATCTTTTGAAGACTTCAACCCTTGTCGGTGGGCTATTGGTATCTGCCGCAGTCACCCCTGATAGTGCGGCCATGATCAACGGTGCCAACACACGAGCAGTCGTTGGCCAGTGGGCTTTATTTGGCAAGGTGTTTTCAGGGCATCGCATAACTTGCGATTCTGCACCCCGCTATTAAAACAATCTACAGAAAATCAAGTCAGGTTCTGTCGTTGTTTTTTTTGGGACAAGGTCATCGTATTGACTGCACAACGCCCCCTGAATAACCATTCGCGGATCGTCCGGGTAGAGTAGAAACAGGCGCCAACAGCTGTTATTGGCGAACTCAGGAGACATCCAACATTGAAAGGTAAGTCCGCCGTTACAAAAAGGATTGCTGACCTGACGCGCTTTTACGCGATTGTGGAAGGCCTGTCTGCTAAGTCAGGAGGAACACGGTTACTGACAGAATCTACCGGGCGAATGGACTGGCCGGCTCGCGGAGTTTATTTCTTCCAGGAACCTGGAGAAGGCCGAACGGATACGGGTTCAGGGCCACGCATTGTGCGCGTCGGCACCCATGCACTCAAAGCCGGTTCGCGCACCACCCTTTGGAACCGATTATCCCAGCACAGAGGTTCAGCAAAGACCGGTGGCGGCAACCATCGCGGTTCCATATTTCGGCTCATCATTGGCACGGCGTTAGTAGATCTCGATGGGCACACCTGTCCAACCTGGGGTCAAGGCAGGTCTGCACCCAAAGATATCCGGGAGAAAGAACAACCTTTGGAGCAACTCGTCAGCAAAACGATCGGAGAAATGCCCTTCCTATGGCTCGAAATAGCCGACGAACCGGGGCCAGATAGCCTGCGCGGCTACATAGAGCGCAATACTATTGCGCTACTTAGCCTGCTTTATTCATGGCACGGACAAAATTTAATTAAATATCGATTGGTTAACTGGAGGTGGGACAATTATTCATTATTTGTAAACTGTCGCAACACCCGTCACCTACTGAAACACTAGGGAACCTCTGATTAATTCAGAAATTTCGTCATTGCGAGCGAAGCGCGGCAATCTCATACAATGGAATCAGTAGGTTGGAGATTCCCCCGTCACTTCGTTCCTCGCAATGACGAATTGAT
>Ga0114931_10000964_pt1 | contig 36371 bp, 28 predicted proteins | sample 2SBtaG_FD_89579 | JGI IMG/M metagenome (GOLD analysis project Ga0114931, IMG submission 89579) | Deep subsurface microbial communities from Kolumbo volcano to uncover new lineages of life (NeLLi) - 2SBTROV14_V59a metaG | ecosystem: Environmental > Aquatic > Marine > Volcanic | place: Kolumbo... | reverse complement strand
GTTGAGCGAACTCGGCAGTTACCAGTCGGAGTTGAAATCGGTCACCGGTGGCGCGGGCTCGTTCACCATGGAATTGAGCCACTACGATCCGGTGCCGGCGCAGATCCAGAAGCAGTTGATCGAGGCCTTCAAGCCCAGTGTCGAGGAGGACTAGGGCTCTGGCCGAATGGATCGGCGATCGAGTGGGTGAGGGCGTAGGTCGGGTTAGCGTAGCGTAACACGACGATTTTTGAGAGATTTTGTCGGGTTACGCTACGCTAACCCGACCTACCGATGTCGCTGTGCATCCGGTTGTGGAAAAGTTGCCGCCGCCGGGCGGGATGGATTGGCGCTCGAGTGGGTGAGCTAATTTCGAGATACTTGCAAAACTGCCATGGAAGGCAGTTTTGCAAGTATCTCACGGATTTCGATTTCGCTCATCAACTCTGAACCTTGAACCGCCAAACCCGGAACTCGGAACCTTCACCCGTTTGACAGGCCGCGCAGCGAGGATTATAAATGCGCGCTGCTTGGTTTGTGCGGCGCACAAACGGCCTTCCGACCGAACCCCCGTCACGAGGGGACGCCGATACGATACCAATGGAATTCGGACGATGCCGCCGGCATGGATGTCGCTGCGTGGCGGTGTGCCGTGGTGAACCGATAGGGTGGCAATGAGCGGTTTTCTGGTGGCGGTCGGTCTGTTGCTCGCGGGCGGGTTGCTCGCGGCGGCATTCGGGCGGCGCTCGCCGGGGCTTGCGCATCGGGTCGGTCAAGCGGGCGCGGTGGCGGGCGCGGCGATCGGCCTGCTCGCGGCGATCCGCTCACTGCTGCTTGGCGAGCGCGCCAATCTGCTGCTCCCGTGGAGCATGCCGGGTGGTGGGGTCCATCTTGGAATCGACATCCTGTCGGCGTTCTTTTTGCTGCCGGTGTTCGGCCTGGCGCTGCTGTGTGCGGTCTACGGGCGCACCTATCTGACGCACCATGCCGCAACCCGCAATCCGGGGTCATTGTGGTTGCACTTCAATCTGCTGGTGCTCGGCATGGCGCTGGTGGTGACGGCACGCGACGGCCTGTTGTTCCTGCTCGCCTGGGAAGTGCTGGCGCTCAGTCCTTTCTTCCTGGTCGGTTACGAGGACGAAAAAGCCGGTTCCCGCCACGCGGCATGGATCTATCTGATCGCCACTCATCTCGGGACCGGTTTCCTGTTGGTGATGTTCGTACTGCTCGGGCAGCTCGCCGGGGGTTCGGATTTCGCCGGCTACGCGCCGGCCCTGGCCGCGCGTCCGGAACTGGTGCCGTTGGTGTTCGTACTCGCGCTCATCGGTTTCGGCTCCAAAGCGGGCTTCGTTCCCACCCATGTGTGGTTGCCCGAGGCCCATCCGGCGGCGCCCAGCCATGCCTCGGCGCTGATGTCGGGGGTGATGATCAAGACCGGGATCTACGGTCTGGTGCGCACCATGACCCTGCTCGGCGCGCCGCAGGCGTGGTGGGGTTGGGTGCTGATCGCGATCGGCGCGTCGAGCGGGATACTCGGGGTGGTGTTCGCGCTCGCGCAGCACGATCTCAAGCGGTTGCTCGCCTATCACAGCGTCGAGAATATCGGCATCATCATGCTCGGTCTCGGGGTCGGTACACTGGGTCTGGCGGCGGGCTCGCCATTACTCGCGACGCTCGGCTACGCGGGCGGCTTGTTGCACGTGATCAACCACAGCATCTTCAAGGGGCTGTTGTTTCTGGGCGCGGGCGCGGTGCAATCGAGCACCCATACCCTCGCGCTGGAGCAGCTCGGCGGCTTGCTCAAACGCATGCCCCGGAGCGGTTTCGCGTTCCTGGTCGGCGCCGTCGCAATCGTCGGGCTGCCCCCGCTCAACGGTTTTGTCAGCGAATTTCTAATCTTCGTCAGCGGATTTCTGGCGGTCGCGGAAGGCAGCGGTCGGATGGCCGCCGGGGGCGCCTCCACGCTCGTGGCGCTGGCGCTGATCAGCGGCCTGGCCGGGGCTTGTTTCGCCAAGGTGGTCGGTGTGGTTTATCTCGGTGAGCCGCGTAGCGCGGCCGCCGGTGCGGCGCAAGAGGTACCGCGCGCCATGCGCGGCTCGATGTTGGTGCTCGCGGCCTTGTGCGTGCTGATCGGTCTCGGCGGCCCGCTGCTGTTGGCGCATCTGGGTCCGTTGGTGTCGGAAGTAACCGGCGTCGGCATCGCCACCACGGATCAGGCGTTGCTGCCGATGGCGCGCGCGCTGGCATTCGCGGTGGCGATTTTCGTCGCGCTGGCGGTGCTTGCAAGCGGATTGTGGCGCTGGCGTACTCGGCGGCTGGCGCTCCAGGGTGTGCGTAGCGCGCCGACCTGGGGCTGCGGGTACTCTGCTCCGAACCCGCGCATGCAATATACGGCGTCGTCGTTTGCCGACCCCTTGAATCGGCAGTTTGGCGCACTGATGCACGTTTCACGCGAGATCGAGATGCCGCGGGGGCTGTTTCCCGGTGCTGCCCGGCTCGAGACCGAAAGCGATGATCCTTTCCACCATCTGCTCTTCGCGCCGACCTTCCGGTGGCTCGATCGACTCCTCAACCGGGCCGAGATTATCCAGCGTGGCCACACCCATATCTACGTGCTGTACGTCGCGGCCACCCTGTTGGTGGTGTTGATCTTCAGCATCCTGACGCTATGAAATTGCTCGTTTCCTGGCTCTTGCCCTTGATCGCAATGCTCGCGGCGCCGCTGCTGATCGGGCTCATCAACCGCACCAAGGCGCTGGTCGGCGGCCGTCGCGGAGCGCCGCTGCTGCAACCCTATCGGGATATACGCAAGTTGCTCGCGCGCGGCGCGGTGTATAGCGACACGGGCACCTGGGTGCCGCAGCTCGGCCCGGTGGCGAATCTCGCGGGCTTGGTGCTCGCTTTGCTGGTGGTGCCGCTCGCCGGGGTGCGCGCGCCGATCGCCTTTCCCGGTGATCTGGTGGTGGTCGCCGGGTTGCTCGGCCTCGGGCGGTTCCTCACCCTGCTCGCCGCGCTCGATACCGGTTCGAGCTTCGAAGGCATGGGCGCGAGTCGCGAGGCGTATTTCGGCGCCCTGTCAGAGCCGGCCCTGTTTCTCGCCTTGGCGGCGCTGGTTCGGGTCACCGGCGAGCTTTCCCTGTCCGGTGCCTATGCGCGGGTCGACACCGAACTGTGGGCGAACGCCTTCCCGGTGCTGGCCTTGATTGCGGTGACCTTTCTGGCCTTGGAGCTGATCGAAAATTCGCGGATGCCGGTTGACGACCCCACCACCCATCTCGAGTTGACCATGATCCATGAGGTCATGGTGCTCGACCACAGCGGCCCGGATCTCGGTTTCATTCACTACGGCGCGGCGCTCAAATTATGGTTGATCGGCGCGCTGCTGATTGGCATCGCGGTTCCGGTGAGGAGCGGAAATTCATGGCTCGACCTGCTGGCGGGGCTCGCCGGATTGACCCTGCTGGCGGTGTTGATCGGCGCAATCGAGTCGCTGTTCGCGCGCATGCGGTTGGCCCAAACGCCGCAATTCATCGTCGCCGCGGGCGCTTTCGCGGCGGTCGCGCTGGTCATGGCACTGAGGTAAATCGGCGATGGAATCACTTCCCGGCATCGTTCAGACGCTCGGCGTGCTGACCAACTTCGCATTGCTCGGTACCACTCGGATCGGCGGCTGCATCCGCGTGCTCGCGCTGCAGGGCCTGATCATCGGATCGCTGCCGGTGTTTTTGCGCAGCGGCGACCTGGAGTTGCGCGTCTGGCTGTTGGTCGGCGCCAACGTGTTGCTCAAGGCGGTGATATTCCCGTGGCTGTTGTTGCGATTGCGGGCACGCACCGGCTTCATGCGGGAAGTCGAACCCTTCGTCGGCTTTGTCGGTTCGATACTCTTCGGCCTCGCGGCCTTGGCCTTCGCGACGTGGCTCGCGGGGAGCATCAACGCGGCGCTGATCGGGCGCCGGTTCGTGGTCCTCGACGTGGCGATTTTCCTGATCCTCACCGGGCTGTTCCTGATCGTGACCCGGCGCAAGGCGGTAATGCAGGTGCTCGGCTACGTCGTGCTTGAAAACGGGATCTTCGTTTTCGGCATCAGCACGGTGGTCGCGACCCCGCTGTTGGTCGAACTGGGAGTGCTGCTCGACGCCTTCGTGGGGGTCTTCGTCATGGGGATCGCGGCGTTCAACATCAACCGCGAGTTCGCCGATGTCGACATCGACAAACTCGACGCGCTGCGCGGCTGACATCGAGTGAACGATCCGCAGCTAATCTGGGCGCTGCTGGGCTTACCGGTCGCGGGCGCAATCGTTTGCCTGCTGCTGCCGCGGCCGCGAATCGTGCTCAAGACGATTGTCTGGCTGAGCGCCGCCCACACCCTGTTGGCCCTGGAGGCTGCACGGCGCGTGCTCGCCGCCGGCCCGCTGCGGGCGGCCTACGACTGGCTCTACATCGACGCGTTTTCGGCCTTCCACCTGGTCGTGCTGGGGTTGGTCTATCTGGGTAGTTCTTTGTTTGCGGGGGTCTATTTCGGCGCCATGCACGGCCAACACCGTTTCACGCCGCGCGTCGCGCGCCGCTTCGGGGCACCGTGGCTTGCGTCGCTCTTCGCCATGACCCTGGTGCTGGTCTCGAATAATCTCGGCGTGATGTGGGTCGGGATGGAAAGCACCACGCTGCTCACCGCGTTCCTGATCTCGCTCTACACCAGCCGCCTGTCGCTCGAGGCGATGTGGAAGTACTTGATCATCTGCTCGGTCGGGATCGCCTTCGCATTTATGGGTACCCTGTTGGTTGCCGCCGCGGTCGAGAATCCCGCCGGAGTGGAGAGTGGCGGCCTGTTGTGGACCTCGCTGATGGACCCCGCCACGCGCCTCGATCCGGTGCTGATGAAGATCGCCTTCGCCTTCTTGATCGTGGGCTACGGCACCAAAGCAGGTCTTGCGCCGGTCCACTCGTGGCTACCGGATGCCCACAGTCAGGCCCCGGCGCCGGTTTCGGCGATGTTTTCCGGCTTTCTGCTCAACGCGGCACTGTATTGCATCATGCGCTATGTGCCGTTGGTGCCCCACGCCCTGGGTAACGATTTCGCGAGTGACTTGCTGGTGGTCTTCGGGACCCTGTCGGTGTTGGTCGCGGCGGCCTTTATCGTGTTTCAGACCGACGCCAAGCGCTTGCTCGCCTACCACAGCGTGGAGCATCTCGGGATCATTGCACTGGGATTCGGGCTCGGCCCGATCGGCGCGTTCGCGGCGCTCTTTCACACCCTCAATCACTAGCTGTGCAAGTCGCTGGCTTTTTTCGCGGTCGGGCGGCTCGGACAGCGCTTCGGCACCCACGACATGCACGCGATCGGTGGGGTGTTGCGCAGCGATCGCTTGTGGGGCGTGGCCCTGCTTGGCAGTCTGTTGGCCCTGATCGGGGTGGCGCCGTTCGCGGTATTTATGAGCGAGTACCAGGTGTTGCGGGCCGCGGCTGCGATGAACGCCTGGATCGCGCTGGTTCTTTTCCTGCTCGGCAGCGGCGTCATTTTCGTCTCGGCGTTGCGCCACGTGATTGATATGGTCTATGGCGATGCGCGGATCGCGTCCGCCGCGAGCGGTGACGGATTCGCAATGACGGCCATGGTGGGGGCCACGCTGGCGGCGTTGCTGGTACTGGGTATCTGGTTGCCGGGACCGCTGACGGAAATCATCCGGCAGGCCGCGGCAATCGTGGCGGGAAGCGTATGAGCGTGCGTCCGCTGGCGATTCGCAATGCGGTACCGGTCGCGTGGGCGGATGTGCCACGCGTCGGCATCGAGGAGTTGGCGGCTTATGTGGCCCACCGAGTGCGTCTCGGCGGGCGCCTGGTGGCGTTCAGCGGAATGCGCCGCGGTGACTCGCGGCTCGAGGCGCTCGCGGTGGTGGCCGACGACAGTGCCGGCACCCTGGGTCTGCTGCTCACGACGCTCGGTGACGCCTATGTCGCGCTGACGCCGAGCTGCCCGCAGGCGCACCACTTCGAGCGCGAGTTGCATGAGCAATGGGGGGTGCTTCCGGAGGGCCACCCGTGGCTCAAACCGGTGCGTTTTCCAGCGGGCGCGGATCGGCCCGCGATTGGCATGGCGAACTTTTTTCGGGTCACGGGCGAGGAGGTACACGAGGTCGGGGTAGGGCCGGTACACGCCGGCATCATCGAGCCCGGGCACTTTCGTTTCTCCTGCCACGGCGAGGAGGTCTTGCACCTTGAGATCTCGCTTGGATATCAGCACCGCGGCGTGGAGCGCGCCCTGATCGGAGGCCCGAATCGCCGCACGATTCACTACCTGGAGACCACCGCCGGCGACACCTCGGTCGGGCATACGCTCGCCTATTGCCAAGCGGTCGAAGCGCTTGGCGGGATCGGCTGTGCGCCGCGCGCGACACGGCTCCGCGCCGTGTCGCTCGAACTCGAGCGGATCGCCAATCACGTCGGCGATCTCGGGGCGCTGGCCGGCGACGTCGGCTATCTGCCCACCGCGTCGTATTGCGGCGGATTGCGCGGCGACGTGCTCAACTTGACCGCGATGCTGTGTGGCAGTCGCCTCGGTCGTGGCCTGATTCGCCCCGGCGGACTCGGCCTGTCGCCGGGCGCCGACGAGCTTGCGGAATTGCGCGAGCGGCTCGCGCGCGTATGCCGAGATGCCGCGCGCGCCGCCGATCTGATGCGCGGCGCCTCCTCGGTGCGGGCGCGGTTCGAGCGTATCGGGATCCTTGACGCGGAGTCGGCACGTTCCCTCGGGATGGTCGGACCGCCCGCGCGAGCCAGCGGGATCGACATCGATGTGCGCCGTGATCATCCGACCGGGGCCTATCACGGACAGGCGCTCGAAGTCGCGCTCGGAAGCGGTGGCGACGTCTTCGCGCGCGCCGAGCAGCGGGTGCTCGAAATCGAACGCTCGGCGCGCCTGGTCGATACCTTGCTCGCGGATCCCGGGGAAGGGGACTGTCTTGCGCCCGCCGGGCCACCGGCGCGATTGGTAGCCGGGAAACTCGTGGTCTCAATGGTCGAAGGCTGGCGCGGTGAAATCTGTCACATTGCCCTGACCGGGGAAGACGGGCGGTTCGCCCGTTACAAGATCATCGATCCATCATTCCACAACTGGTACGGTCTCGCGCTGGCCCTGCGCGGTCAGGCGATTCTGGACTTTCCGGTATGCAATAAGAGCTTCAATCTCTCCTATTGCGGTCACGATCTGTGAGGCGTTAGACGATGCTCGGAGTCCTTATCGCCCGCGCCCGTCAGGGGCGTCGAACCGCGCCGTTTCCGGTCCGCAGTCCGGCGCTGCCGGCCCTGTTTCGTGGCTTGCCGACGATCGAGCGCGCAGCCTGTGTCGATGAGTGCCGGCGCTGCACCGAAGCATGCCCCACCGGAGCGATCCACCTGACTGAGGGCGCAGCCGAGGTCGACTTAGGCCGCTGCCTGTTCTGTCAGGAGTGCAGCCGTGCGTGTCCAAATGGTGCGCTCAGTTACTCGAGGGAACATCGCCTGGGCGCCACCGATCGCGCCTCGCTGCGGGTCGACGGGAGCGGCACGCCGCCGACGCTCGACGCCCTGGGTGGCGAACTCAAACAGCTTCTGGGTCGTTCGTTGCGTCTGCGTCTGGTGAGTGCCGGCGGTTGCAACGGCTGTGAAGTGGAGACCAACGCGCTCGGCAACATCATCTACGACGCGGGACGCTTCGGTATCGAGTTCACCGCCTCGCCCCGTCATGCCGACGGCCTGTTGGTCACCGGGCCGGTGACCGCCAACATGCGTGATGCGCTGCGTGCTACCTGCGATGCCGTCGCCGAACCCAAGATCGTGGTAGCCGCCGGGGCCTGCGCGATATCCGGAGGTCCGTACATCGGTCATCCGGAAGCGAATGATGGGGTGGAAGGCCTGCTCCCGATCGACCTTTACATTCCGGGCTGTCCGCCACACCCCTATACTCTGCTCGACGCGTTGCTCAGATTCCTCGGGCGTGGGAGTTAGTCGCTTACCCGTGAATTCTTGTGCAAAACGACAAAGAATCTCTCCGCCACGGAAAAAATGGGTAGCCGTTCCCGAACACCGAGCAATTTGAGCCGCGGATTCAGCGGATGGAACGCGGATTGAAAGCGATCCAACATCGTGGGGCCGGTCACCATCAGTCACTCTGCTCCGGCATGCACCGCGCAGGCTCTTTATTCTCTCCTCGGAAATCCGCGCCAATCCGCGTGAATCCGTGGCCATTCCTTTCCGTGAATGGCTACGAATTTCTCCAACTCGACAAAATCATTTCTTAATGCCTCGGCGCGCGATGCCTTTTTGATTCCGGCTCGTCCGGGTTAGGATCTTCATTCGAGCACCGGGGGTTCAGACCCTGGTAACGTGTCCAGGTGTTCAATGCTCCGACTCAGGAGCGCCGCCACGGAGCTTCTCGCGAAGCGCCGCCGAGCTTTCCGGCGTCGCTTGGAGCCGGTCCCGCGTGACGTGAACGTCCCGGATTTTAAGCGATAAACGGCGTCCAGTTGCGAATTGGGTTCGTTCGTTGAGTGGTATTCGGGCGGATGCCGTCGAGCAAGAATTCCAGAGCGCGGCGCCCCAAATTACCGTTGGTCATGCAGTCGAGGAACGAGTGGGCGCTGTGCTCCAGCAAGTGGAACTCATAGCGGGTGTTCAGCCCTGCGGCCGCTGCAGCGTGGCGCATGGCGTCAATCCAGCGTTGTCCCCTATCGACTCGGCTGAAACCCTGTTGGCGATCGATGGGCGGCGCGGTGTTGAGCCCCGGATCCCGGTGGCAGCCGTACTCGCCGACGAACACCGCCATCGGCACCCGCAGATGGTCTATCGGGTTGTCGCCGGCCCCCGGCAATATCTGCGTGAGTTGGAAGCCACGGGGATAGGGTGTCGTGGAATCCGGAAACGTGTACCAACCGGGTGCGCCGAGGGCGGCACGGATCACCCGCTGAGGGTGGAGCATTGCATAGCGGTGTGCAAATTGCCCGCCGCCGGAATATCCGAATAAAAGAACACGCGAAGTGTCCGCGCCGGTTAGCGCCGCGACATCGTCAAGCACCGCATCGAGAGCGAGATCCGCGCGTGGGCGCCCGCGCTTGCGACTCAGCCCCAAGCGCTGATAGCCCGGAAAGTTCTCCCGCGTAAACAGTGGCGCGACTAGTGCTAATCCCTGCTGCTGGCAGAGGTTGGCGAGCTGCATGGCATGTTCAGCCGCGTTTTGTGAGATCCCGTGCACCGACACCAACACACGCAGTCCCTCGGACCACGGCCGCGGGGTATACAGGTAGTAGGAAATCCGGGGTGAATTCGGGATCGTCCGGAAGCTGATTCGGTCGAATGGGTGCGTACGATTCTCGTCGGGAACGTGTTGCAGGGGCAAGAGGGCGTTCATGGTTTCAACTCGGTGCAATTGGGGTGGGGCGATCACGCGACCCGTTCCAGGGATTGAAGCAGCAGCCGCCGGGTCGGGCCGGGTTGCTCGACGAGTTGTCGAGCGGGGCCTGCGGCGATAATTTCACCGTCAGCGAGGTGCCAGATTTCATCGGCCGCACGGGCCTGTTCCAGGCGATGGCTGACCATCAGCACGGTGCCGTCATGCCGTGCAAGAACCCGCTTCAGGTAACGCACGGATCGACTATCCAGCTCCGCATCTGCTTCATCCAGGAGCAGGATGGGCGGTTGCCCCAGCAACGCGCGGGCCAGGGCAATTCGCTGTCGCTGGCCGCTGGAGAGGTTGAGCCCGCCCTCGGCCACGCGCGTCATCAGGCCCCGTGGCAAGGTTTCGAGGATTTCCTCGATTCCGCATAGATCCAGGATCTGTTGAAGCTCGGATTCACTCGCGTCGCGGCACCGATAGCGCAGGTTGCGCTGCAGCGTGCCGCGCATCAGTGGCAGGTCCGGACCGACCATCCCGATCGTGGCGCGCAGCGAGGCATCGCTGCACTGCCGGATATCCTGGCCATCGATCAGGACCTGACCCCTTTCAGGGAGCAGTTGACCCGCAATCAGGGACAATAGTGTTGATTTGCCTACGCCGTTGGCGCCGACGATCGCGACTACGGTTCCGGCCTTGGCAGTAGCAGTGATGTTTCTGAGGCTGTTGCCGTAGGCAACATTGTGTAATTCGATCGCTCCCGGGCCCTGTTCCAACGGCGGTAGATCCACGCGTGGGGTCGTGGTTGGCGATGGTTCGAGATAAATCCGGATGCGCTCCATTGCTACTCGGTAGGACTGCAAGTATTCATAGACCCGGCTGAGGTCGCGTAGCGCCGGCATCAGTATTCCGAGGACCGAAAGGGCGGCCACGATCACGCCGGGAGTGGCGCGCCCGGCACCGACCTCGTAGGCGCCGACCGCGAGTATCAGTGCCACCGCCACACTGACCAATGCTTGAGTGACGCCGCGCAGCTTGCCAATCGCCCTGGCCTTGGCGAGCATCGCATCGCGCATCGAGCGGCTCTTGCGCACCAGGCGACCGCGTTCGCGGCCCACCTGGCAAAATGCCTGCACCACGGGCATCAAAGCGATTCGTTCGCTGACATCCGCGGCCAGCCGCGCGCGACAGCGCCGAGTCTCGCGCGCGGTATTTTGCATTTCGGTTCCCATGCGCAGAGCGGCCAGGGCGCCGATGCCGATCACCGCGGCGATGACGAGCGCAATCAGTGGATTGATAAAGGCCAGCGCACTGAGTGAGATCGTGGCAATGATCAGACCCGTTCCCAGACGCGCCAGTCCCAGGCTGATCCATTGACGAAGCGCAGTGAGTTCACCGACGAATCGCAACAGGTGGCCACCGCGGCTGCGGGTTTGTAGCTCCCGTGCCGGCATCGCGGCGAGTCGGTCGTACAGGCACATGCGCACCGCGTGGGCGTAACTCTGTCCCAACGCTTCGGCCTCGACCCGTTCCCGATAGCGCAACATGCCCAGCGCGCCGGCTGCGGTCACTAGAAAGAGCAGCGCGAGAATCTGGGGCGTCCCCCAGTGTGGACCATCGCCGGTTACCATTGTGTCAAACAGGTACTTGACCACCCAGGCGGTAGCCGCGGCCAGGCTCGCCTGCATTACGGCCGCCAGGATCAACCGCCGAAAGTGGGTGCGGCGGTCCTTATTGAAGGTAACCGGCAGCGCCATGATCACCGGTCCTAGGTATTCAACCGCGGGTCTGCCGTGGCTGAGTCGGGGCATCGATGGCTTCGTGGCCGAGTTGATCGCTGACTTCGGGCCAGACGCCGGCGCGCAGTTGCCGTGAATCCAGTATTGGGATGTCGAGCACCTGTTGTGCCTCGTTGACCGACAGCGTGGAGGCCGTCAGTGCACCACCCACCGCCATCACGTTCAGACCCAGGTTCCGCAGGCACCTTACCCCGCCCAGTGCGCCGAAAGCGTCGCCGGCGGCGAACAGGATCCCATCGCAGACAGAGCGGAATTTCTCGCTGCGTAGCAACCCGGCCGTTTCCCGCTGGCAAAGTCCATCGGCGACCTCGAGCACGATAACTTCGGCGTCGGAAATCGCCAGGTGATTGTTCAGGTGGATGAATATGTCCTCGACGGTTTGCTGGTTCAGGCCGAATGTCGAGGCGACGCCGGCATCGGTGAAGTCGACTACCACATCGGCGCCCGCATCGGTTACCGCCCAGCGGTCCCCGCCGGCGCCGGTGCCGGTCACCTTGGCGGCGCCGACACGCCAGCCTCGTTGCTTGAAGCCTTGGATCAGATCGGCCGCGCAAGTGGTCTTGCCGGCATTCATCATGGTGCCCAGCACCGCGATAGTCAGCGGTCGGCGGAGCGGGCTGGGAACCGGGGCAAGCTTCCAGTCCCACAGGTTCAGGCGCTCGCCGGCGGTGTCGGCCAATAGGCCGAGCGGTTGCAAGCGAGTGGGGGGCTTCATCCTTCGATGCCGGGAGACGCAATGGGCCGCGACCCCGCCGGCGGCGACCAGATCGCATTCGTCGAGATCCTCGGGTACATAGGCCTCGAATTGGTCAGGCGCGTACCGTGCCGCGTAGCTGACGATCACCTCGTCTCGCTCATAGAGTAACGCGCGGCGCCCGTTGTGTAATTCGATGCGCCGATGCTGTCCGATCTTGAGGATTCGTGCGAGAACCAAGTCGCCGGTCTGCGGTGTGACGTCGCCGGCCAGCAACTGCGTTGCACGTTCAAAATCCACCCGGCGGGTGCTATAGGCGGCTTTCGTACCGGCAATTCGTGGGGCCGGCAGGGGGGTTAACTGACCGCTTGGAAGCGGCACGGTATTCGTTGGCTGCAACGCTGGACGAGACATGGAATACTCCCTTGGCGATTTCGTCATCATTTCACGGTCGGGGCTGTGCCCGGAATTGGATTATCCAAACAATAGAGATACTGGCCATGGACCTATAGCCGGCGAATTCCGGGCACCGCGGTCCACTGTCGCTTCAGCCCTTGGTCAACACACGAATGGAATACGGCGGCTTCGGTTGGGAACAGGATAAATAGTCCCAGCGGTGAAGCCGCGTTGTTTGGGTGGTAATGTCGGCGGCAGATGTCGGATGCCGAATCAGACCTTGGTCCGAGTGTTTGGGCGCCGAACGTCCGCGTATAGTCACGAGATGCGTAAATGGGCAGTCAACACGTGGCGCCGACTTGGTCGACGATGGCGGAATTTGAGCCTCTCCAGGCAATACATGCTCGCCAGCGCCGCCGTGATGGTGCCGGGAATGTTGGTGCTCGGTAGTTGGGTATCAAATGAAATCGAGCAGGGCATCAACGAAATTACCGCGAGTTCCACGGCGATGTACATGGACACTTTCGTCGCGCCGCTTGTCCAGGAACTGGCTACCCGCGAGCGTCTGTCCGAGCAGGCGCAGGCCGGCCTGACGGCCCTCATGAATAACGCCGGCATTGGTGAACGCATCGAGTCCTTCAAGATCTGGAAGCGAGGCGGGGTCATCGCTTTCAGCACTCACCCGGCCACCATTGGCAAACGTTTTGCGGTGACGTCGCACCTCAAACGTGCCTGGCGGGGTGAATTTAGCGCGGAGTTCGGTATTCCGGAACATGAAAAAGACGCCATTGTGCGCCGTACCAAACATCCCCTGCTGGAAATGTACAGCCCCATCCGGGAACAGGACACAGGCCGGATTATTGCGGTGGGCGAATTTTATGAAACCGCGGACCGCATGAAGGCGGCGCTGCTGCGGGCGCGGTTGAAAAGTTGGGCGTTGGTGGCGGCGATGATTATCGCGATATTCCTGTCGTTGGCGGCCATCGTTCGCCAGGGCAGCCGAACGATAGACTCGCAGCGGGGTAAGCTCGAGGAACGGATTGCACAATTATCCGACTTGCGTCGCCGCGTAGCGCATGCTTCGATGAGGACCACTGAAATCAATGAACGTTTCTTGCGCCGGCTCGGCGCTGAACTGCACGACGGCCCGGCACAACTCGTCAGCCTGGCGTTGTTGAAGCTGGGTTCGGTTAAATCATCGGGTTCGGCGGCCCGGGCCGGTGACCGCCGCGCGGTGGAGGAAATCGTGCCGATTGAAAGCGCGTTGACCGACGCACTGCAGGAAATTCGTAATCTATCGGCGGGTCTCGCGCTGCCTGAACTCGAGGGCTTGAGCTTTAGCGAGGTGCTGCATAAGGCGGTTGATACGCAGGAACGGCGCACCCGGATCAAGGTTCACCGCAAAATCGGAGAATTGCCGGAACGGGTCGATCAGCACTTGAATATCTGCTTCTTCCGGCTCGTCCAGGAATCCCTCAACAATGCCTTTCAGCATGCCGGCGCCGAGACCGCAACGGTCACCGCGATCTATCGCGACAACGGCATTCATGTCCAAATTACGGATCCGGGGCCTGGTTTCGATCCGGAGTCGGTCATCGCGACCACCGATGGTCTCGGTCTGTCGGGGCTCCGTGAGCGGATCGAGAGCCTGGGAGGGTTTTTCGAACTCGAAAGTGCGCCCGACGCCGGAACCCGGGTTTCCGCGCGGTTTTTCATGATGGACATCGATGCCTGAAATGCCTGACAAGATCCGTGTCGTGTTGATCGACGATCACCCACTATTTCGAAGTGGCGTTGCCCATACGCTCAACAGCGCCGAAAGCATGGAGGTTGTCGCCGAAGGCTCCAGCGCCGACGATGCCTACCGGTTGGCCTCCGAACTCTTGCCTGATGTCATGCTGCTCGATATCAGTATGCCCGGCGGCGGGATCAACGCGGTGCAGGCACTGGCTACGGCCTTCCCCGTGATCAAGGTCGTCATGTTGATGGTGTCCGAGGACGACGACGACGTGGTCGATTCTCTGCAGGCGGGCGCGCGAGGCTACATCCTCAAGGGCATCGGTGGCCCCGAGTTGGTGGATGTCGTGCACAATATCAGCGACGGGGACTCCTATGTCTCGCCGGGGCTTGCGGCCCGGCTGCTGGCGCGAGATAGCCAGGCCCGGGCTAGCGGTGGAGATGATTTGTTCGCCGATTTGACTCGCCGGGAGGAACAAATTCTTGCCAATGTGGCGAAAGGCTGGAGCAACAAGGAAATCGGCCTGGAACTGACGATCACGGAAAAGACCGTGAAACACTACATGACCAATATCCTGCAGAAACTCCAGGTCCGAAATCGGGTCGAGGCCGCCCTGCTGGCACAGAAACACGGCAAAACCCGCTGACGGTTGTAGCCCGCGGTGCGCGACCATGAAACGTCCCGGCTTGGTAACATCTCAAAAAGTCCGGGCGTTGGAGCGGGGTAGTGCGTTACAGGACACGCGGTGAATACATCCCTGTACGCTCGATAGGGCAGCTTGCGACGCTGCGCTTTCCTGCGCCGCTTGCAAGCCCGGGGTTCGCATCCATGCGAACCCGCTCAGCGGCAGGAATGCCCACCGGGCATTCCTGTTTTCCGCTTCGCCCCTGCTGCCTACGGTCCTGTAACGCACTACCCCGCTCCGCTTGAAACAACAATCTCGCCCGGGGTTATTGAGAACCTACCCGGCTTGCTCGTATTATCCTGCGCAGCAAGGCCATGCGCCTCGTGGCGTGCCTTGCAATGCGACCATGAGCCCGCGCGATACAATGAACAGACCGATCACCTCCGATCCTGATTCTCCCGTTATGTTTTTCGACTCGGAATTTCTCGGTTGAATTTTCTCACAGCGCCACAACCTCGATATAGCGCTCAGGCCTCGCCGCGTGCCGGATAATCGTTCTTGATCACGAAGTCCAGGGCGCCGAGCAGTTCGCGGAAGTGCGGGCGCGCAAAGGGCATCGTGGCGGTGGTGGCGGCGTAGAGCGTGTTATCCGGATAGATCAGGAAAATTCCCGGCTCGTTGAATAGCGCGGGCTCCTCGACGCCGGTCGAGGTCAGGCCACGCCCGCTGGAGACGTACAGACCCCACTCTCGCGCCTTTTCGATGGTGAGCCCGTAGCCGATAGCAAGCGTCTCCAGGCCCCAGTCGCGCCGGGTCTGCTCGGCCCGTTCACGGGTGTCGCTGCTGATCGCAATCACACCGACACCGCGTTCCACGAAGGCCGCCACATTGCGCTCCAACTCGCCTAGATAGCCCTTGCAGATCGGGCAGTGCAGTCCGCGGTAGGCGACCACCATGGTGAAGTTTTCCGGGGTGCGCTCGGCGAGCCGCCAGCGCTCCCCGGCCAGCGTGTCGAGTTCCAGCTCCGGTACCGGTTGTCGGGGTGTCAATTTGCTCATCGGGTACTCCTTCCAGCTTGCCGAGATCGACCGTCGTGCAGGTGTAGACCGCCGGGATGGTTCAGGGCATTCAGATCCGTGATTCACCGTAGGCCTCCAGCAGGTGCTCGAGCCACAGGTTCGAGAGTTTTTCCTGTACCGAGTTCTGGCGTAGGCGACTTTGGAGATTGGTGAAATCCACGCAGTCCAGCGGTTGGTCCTGATTGAAGCATGAGTAGACGAAAGACTCCTCGCCGGTCGCGGGATCGGTGTGACGGCACAGGCACTGCGCGCAGACGCCCTTCATCATGCACTGCATGGTCGAATTGATCGAGCCGATCGCTTTGTGGTCGGGTTTCAGGTAGGGCTGGAGAGGGCCGAAACGCGCCGCCTTGACCGCGGCCATCATCCGGTCCGATCCGATCGCGATCAGCCGATCGACCGATTCGAAGGCGATTTCCGTTGCCCCCAGCCGACCCTCGGCGTAGGCCTGCATGGTCTGCACGATGTTGCCGATGGCGCTCTTGTCCTGCGGTCTGGTAGTGGGAATGGGCGTGGCATCGGGCGCCGGGTCGACCGACCACACGATGACGTCGGAGGCCGCCTCGATCTCATCGACCTTGAACAGGTCGCGTGCCGACTTGTAACCGGCGAAATACAATATCCGGTTGCCGCGCGCGCGCATCTTCTTGCCGATCGAAAACAGCACCGCGTTGCCAAGCCCGCCGCCGCACAACAACACGGTCTCACCCTCAGGGATCTCGGTGGGGGTGCCGGTGGGACCCATCGCCACGATTTCCTGGCCGGGCTTCCATAGCGCGCAAAGCCGTGACGAGGTGCCCATTTCGAGCGTGATGAGCGAGATCATCCCCCGCTCCTTGTCCACCCACGCACCGGTCAGCGCCATCCCTTCGGCGGCCAGCGCGGTGTCGTCGATCACCGGCGCGAGGCTTTCGAGGTTCTGGATCCGATAGAACTGGCCGGGATGGAATTGACGCGCCTGCATCGGCGCGTGCGCGATGACTTCGACGATCTTCGGTGTGAGTCGATGGACCTCGCTCACGGTGGCGGTCAACGCGTCCCTGAGCCGCGCCTGAAAAGTGGTCAGGGCCTGGTCGCGGGCATGTTGGCCGGCCGCATCGAGGGCTGCCAGCTCGGTGGCGAACAGCTTGACGATATGCGGATACCCGTCGAGCGCGCTGGCCATCGCCTTGACCACGTTGCCGGCGTAGACCGGGTGGTTATCGCCGAAAAAGGTGATGCGGTGTCCGTCTCGGGTGTATGAGGTAAACGGCGCCGGGCGCGAGCGCTTGGTGCCGGCCGGGGGTTCATCGATCGCCTCCAGGGGAGTTTCGCCGCCGTCTTGTGCCGGCGCGTAGCGACGGAAAAACTTGCCGTCCAGCTCGAAGGTACCGGGATGTTCGGTCTCGTAGATGATGTTCGGCGAGGTACCGGCCGCTACCAGCAGGCTGCGCATCGGTATCCGGATCGGTTCGCCGTCGCGCGTCCAGTGCCCGTCCTTCTCGATTTGGTGCTCGAAGTTGATCGCGGCGAGTTGGCCATCGGCGTCGGCGTAGGCCTCGACGGGATTCAGGCACGGAGCGTAGACGACCCCTTCCTCCAGGGCCTTGGCCACCTCTTCGTGATTCTGACGGTAGGCGGGTGAGTCTTCCAGGCGTTTGCGGTAATAGAGGGTTACGCCGCCCCAGGCGCGCAACAACGGCAGGAAGTCGGGCGTCTCGCCGGCCGCACGCGCCCTGGTGCGCTCGGCGCGCACCGCGCGACCATGTTCGAGGAACTCGTCGAGGATTTTGATTTCGGCGGAGTCGTAGCGGTCGCGGATGTTTTCGACGCCGTAGCGTGCGCCCAGGATCTCATAGCGGTCGAGCAATTTCTCGACCTGCACCGGATAATAGGCGAGCAGTTCGGTGGCGGTGTCGATCGCGGTCAGGCCGCCGCCGATCACGCCGGCCGGGAGCTGGATCTGGAGATTGGCCATCGAAGAACGCTTCGCGGCACCCGTGAGTTGCAGGGCCATCAGGAAGTCGGAAGCCTTGCGTACGCCGCGAATCAGATTGTTTTTGAGTCCGACGATCGTCGGCTTGCCGGCGCCGGCGGCGATCGCGACGTGATCAAAGCCCAGCTCCCAGGCGTCCTCGACCGTGAGGGTGCCGCCGAATCGCACCCCGCCGTGGCAGGCGAAGGTGTGGCGGCGGGTCAGCGCGAGCTGGATGACCTTGAGGAAGTTCTTGTCCCAGCGTACCGTGATCCCGTACTCGGCAACCCCGCCGAAGCCCGCCATCACCCGTTTGTCGAGATCTTCGTAGACCGCGTGAAAATCGCGGATCGGCTCCGGCGTGGCGCCATCCGTACCGGTCAACCGGGCGGGCAGCGGCTCGATCTTGAGCGCGTCGATACCGGCCACCGCGAACCCCTCGTTGAGCAGATAGTGACTCAGGGTGTAGCCGGCCGGCCCCATCCCCACGACCAGCACGTTCTTGCCGTTGTAGGGCAGCGCCACCGGGCGTTTGGCGTTGAGTGGGTTGAAGCGCGTGAGTAAGCTGTAGATTTCGAAACCGTACGGCATGAACAGCACGTCGGTGAGGATGTTGGTCTCGATCTGAGGGATGTCGACCGGCTCGACTTTCTGGTAGATACACGCCTTCATGCAGTCGTTGCAGATCCGGTGCCCGGTGCCGGGGCACATCGGATTGTCGATCATGATCAGTGCCAGCGCCGCCAGATTGTCGCCCCCACGCTTGAGCAAATGGGCTTCGGAGATTTTCTCCTCGAGTGGACAACCGGCGAGGGTTACCCCGAGCGGGTTGACGTGCAGAGTACCGTCCTTATGGCGCATCCCCTTGGAGCAGGAGTCGCGATCGCGGTCGTGGCAGTAGATGCAGTGGTCGACCTCGAACTCCACCTGACGCACCGGAAAGCGTGGATCGGTGAGGCCGAAACCATCGCGTTTGCGCCGCTGTGACTCGCGTATGCGGTAACTCGTGAACGGCCCGCCGGTGTCGCTCTCCCGCGCTACCAGATGCTCGAAATCGGTGCGTTTGAGACGCCGGAACGAGGCCCAGTCACGGACCCTTTCGGCGCATGCCGGATCCACCAGCGCCGCGTGACACCAGCGCGCCACGCCGTCGAGTAACTCCGCGACCAACGCCGCCGGATCGTCCCGGGCGAGCGCTTCGGCAAAGCGGCGCGCCGCCTGCGGGTTGACGGTCAGCGCGGCGCGCAGATCCTCGACTTCCGCGTCCGCCTGTTCACGGGTGCCGGGCTTGCCCTTGGCCAGCGCCTCGTAGTGTTTGGCCCACGCCGCCAGTCGGGCGCCGACCAGGGCCGTGGCGCGCTCGTCATCCGGATCCTCGGCGGCCTCCGGGAAGGCCGCACGTTTGAGTAGTTCCAGGTCGCGATCGAGGGCCTCGAGATCCCAGGCGCCGATATCCTGATTTCGGAAACGCGCGCCGGCGCGGTCGACGACCGCACGCTTGAAGTCGAAAATCATCTCCATGTCGCGCTGCGCAACTTGCATCGCCTGCGCTCGCTCGGCCGTGGTTCCCATCAGTCGCGCGATGAATTCTCCAACGTGCGGTGCGACCCGCACCAGCAGGTCCGAGCAATGGACGGCGTCAAGGTTCGCGCCGCGCGCGTCACGCCAGACGCGGTACTCATCAAAGAGGCTGGGATCAGCGTCTCGCAGGGCATCATCGAAACGCGCGAGGAGATCGGCGAGCCGGTCGGGCGCATACAGATCGGCGTAGTAGAAGCCCGTGATCCCCAACTCGCTCTCGGATAATGTAGTCATATGGCTTTACCATGTGCCGTCATGCCGCCAAGGGTCAATGCATTTCGTTCGGCGGGCGTAGGCTTACGCAAGGACAAAACTGGCGAATGATACGGCATCCCCGACTTGCGAGCGAAACCCGGCCCGCGGTCCGAACCCCGTCCCGGTTTTCGGCGGTCGGTCCTCGGGCGGGTTCGGCGTCATCGAGCGGCGTTCATCCGCGGCGCCCCGATCCTGCTCGCGATCGGTACGCTGATCGTTGGCCGCGCCCCGGCCGCGCCGGATCGGGGTCTCACTCTGCGTTTTGGTGAAAGTATCGTTGACTCGCCGGGAAACTTACGCGGCGAGTCCGGCGAGTCGACGGTGCCGCGCCAGGCGGCGGAACCGCGGCGCCGGATCGCTCGGCTCGATGATCGCCGGCGTCTGCAGGAGACTTCCCGGCCGGCGCCGATCCACTCCGCTGCGCCTCGGCGAGCTACGGCAATGCGTATCCCCGCCGATCAGGACGCGCTGCGAGAGATCGACACGTTGATCGCCTACGAGGACTACACCACGGCGAAGCGATGCCTCGACCAACTGATGGGTGCCAATCCGGGCAACCCGGAATACCATCTCAGACTGCTCCACCGAATGGTACAATTTTCGCTACCATCCCGGTTCAGGGTTCAGAGGTTCAAGGTTTAAGGTTGAAGATCGCGAAATTGAAGGATTTGAAGCGTTTACGACTCGGCGGTTCGCTGCGCGGTGACTCACTCAGGGTCGGCGTGAACTAAGCTGTCGAGGCTGACCCACGACGTTTGGCGGAAGTGACCTCCAGCGGCGGTGAAGCGTGGATTCCTGGACGATTCCGAGCGCCGGGAACAACGCGATGCCTCCAACCCGGAACCTCAGCAGCGTGAACCTGACAAACCGAATGGCTGGCGATTTTCGTCGGTCCGGGCGCTGACGACGCACCGTTGATTGAAGCCGAGTAAGTACCTATGGCACAGCAAAAGGATGCATACGTCGAGGCGATACGCCGCCTGGCTCCAATCGACGAGCTGAATGAAGGCGCCCAGCAAGAGCTGATTGCGGCCGCTGAACTGGTTTCGCTGCGCAAGGGTAAATTCCTCTTCGAACAGGGCGACGAAGACGATTTCGTCTTCTATCTGCTCGAAGGCGAACTCGAATTCACCGCTCAGGGTCAGCTCATCAAACGCCTGACGGGGGGCACAGACGAAGCCAGGGAACGTCTCGCTCAGCTTCAACCGCGCCAACTCTCGGCGCGCGCCCGGACGCCGGTTGTTGCGTTGCGCCTCAGCCGTGCCCAACTCGACGACCTCGCCGCGGCGCAACGCGACGGCCGCGCGGCCGGCGTGGAAGTCTCAATCGGCACGGACGGCCGCGACGATGAGGGTGAGTCGGTCGACTGGATGATGGAGATGCTCAGTTCGGATCTCTTCAGCCGACTACCGCCCGCCAATATCCAGACCGTGTTTACGCGCATGGAGGCATTTGCGCTCCACGCGGGGGAAACGGTGGCCTGTCAGGGCGAGGTCGGGGACCACTTTTTCGTGATTAGCGAGGGGCGTTGCGAGCTGAGCCGCTCGCCTCCGGGTGGCAAGCCGGTACGCCTTGCGCGACTGGGTCCTGGCCAGAGCTTCGGTGCGGAGACGCTGATCTCCGGTAAGCCGGCCGAAACGACGGCCACCATGTCCACCGACGGTGTGCTGATGCGCTTGGCCAAGAAAGACTTTCTGAAACTGATGGCGACGCCGGTACTGACCGCGGTGAGCGCGGCGGACGCCGAATCTCTGGTCAGCGGCGGCGCCTCGTGGCTCGACGTACGCCACCCCAGGGAACACCAGGCATCGGGAATCGCCGGAAGCATCAACCTGCCGCTTGGTGCGCTGCGTCTCGAAACCGGCCGTCTGGAAGGCGGTAAACATTACATCGTATGTTCCGATAGCGTGGCGAGCAGTGCGGCCGGTGCATTCTTGTTGATCGAGGCCGGCCATCAGACGAGCTACCTGGGCGAGTCACTGCGCGCGGTGGTCGAGTCGGCGGCGAAGTCCGCCGAGCCGGCGCCGCAAGCCATCCGTGGAGAAAAGGCCGCGAAGCGGCACGAACCCGCGGCAGGCGGCGCAAACGGGGCCGCTGCGCGCGCGCCGTCGCAGCCGGTTACCGCGGAACCGCTTGCCTCCGATCAAGCGGGCGCGCGACGGGTAGCGTCGGACGCGGAGCGCAAGGCAGCCGAAGAGCGCGCCACGCTCCGTGCGGAAAATGAACGGTTGCGCAAGGAAATCGCGCAACTCGAGGAGGCGCGAACCAAGGCCGAGCAGGCCCTGGAGGCGGCCGAGGTCAAGTGGCGCGAACGCTGCGAAGGTCTGCAACGGAGTCGCGCTGAACTCGAACGGCGCAAGAATCAGGCGGTGACTGCGGAACAGGCCGCGCAAGCGGCGCTTGCACGGGGCGCGGATGCGGTCGCGGAGTCGGAGCGCGCGCACCAGGAAGCCGAGACCGAATGGCGCGACCGTTACAACGCTTTGCGCCAGCAGTTGTCGGAATCCGAGCGGTTACGCGACGAAACCGCGGCCGAGATCGAGAAGACCCTGGAATCGCTAAACAGCGCCAACCAGCGTCTCGAGACCGAGGTCGCCGCCGCGGCCGAGGCGCGTAGTGAGGTGGCACGTCTGAGCGATGCGCTCGAGGCCGCGCGCGGGGCGGTGGAGGCCGAGCAAAAGCGCAAGGAAGCGCAACAGCGGGAACTCGATCGGCTGCAGCGGGAGGCGCAGGAACGCCTGGCCGAGCAGACCCAGCGGGTGCAGGCCGAGCGTACCGATCATGAAGCGGCACGCGCCGAGGTGGAGCGCCTGCGAGAGGAGGTCGAGGCACACATTCAAGAGCAACGCGCCGGTCTCGAGGCGGAGTCCGAGGCGATCGACAAGCGGCGCGAGGAAGTGGAGCGACTCGCGGCGCAGGCCGATGCGGAGCGCAATGACGCGGAGCAACTCGGCGCCACCCGGCAGCGCGAACTCGATGCGCGCGCGGCAGCTCTTGCCGAGCGCGAGCAGGCATTCAAAGTCGAGCTTGCGACCGAGCTGGAACGTCGAATGGCGGAAGAACGCGGCATTTCGCGGGAAGAAATCGAACGGGGACGCGAGGAACTCGGGCGGGCTCGCGACGCGCTCGCGGAGGCCAAGGAGGCACGCCGCAACGCGCAGGAATCTGCTCGTGAGGCGGCCCTGGCCTTGGAGGTTCAGAAGGCGGCGCTGGCCGACGCGCAGGCCGCGATGCGCAAAGATCGTGCACAATTGAGCGAAGAGACGAAACGGCTCCGAATCGCACTGTCCGCAGCGGAGCGGCGTGGTGAAGAACTTGCCCGCGCCGTGGAATCGGCAAAGGCTCAGGCGGCGGCCGCGCCGCCACCGCCTGCTCGTCGCCCGAAACCGGTGGCCGAGCCGCAGGACAGAGGGGCACAGTTGATCGCCGAGTTGGAAGCGGCGATGGCGGAAGCCGGCATGGACACCGGCAGTCCGAAAAAGGCATCCGCGGCGCCACCGCCGGCGGCGGACGCTGAAAATCGGGTGATCGATCCCAAGATGCTCAAGATCATTCTCAAGAAGCGTGCGGAAGTGGACCAGAAACGCCGCAGTTTGGGTTGATCAAAATGTCCTGCTCCGCGCGCCGGCAGGCTCCTGGTGTCACGGCTCGCTGTCCAGGGTGATCTCGCGGCCGGCCGCCGCGGGCCAACCCCGCTCCCTCTCACGGCGCGCGAGCGAGGCAAGCCGCGTCTGAATTTCCTCCGGAAACGGGGTCACTCGGCCAGCAGCCGTGTCGACGTGGAGTACCAGCAATTCTTCGGTGGCTAGCACGTCGCCGCCATCACCATGGCGCAGGGTGTGAAAAAAACGTAACCGTTTGGAATCCACTGCGAGTACCCGGGTTGCGACCACCAGCGGCTCGTTGCCGCCGATTTCGTGCAGGTAGCGGACATGCGCCTCCACCGTGTAGGCGGAGCTGCCCTCGCGGCCCCGCCAAGCGGCATCGAAGCCCACCCGGTCGTAGAGCGCGTCGGTTGCGAATCCGAACACCAGCACGTAGTAGGCCTCGCTCATGTGGCCGTTGTAGTCGATCCATGTTTCGCGCACGCGGTCGCGATAGAGGATGGACGGGAAATCGTCGGGATCGAAGCTCGGCATTGGCGTTCTGATTCTCGTTCGCTAGGCTCGGCGCGCACCTTGACTGCTTCTCGCGACCCTTGCTGGCAAAGAGGGAATCCGGCAAAGCGATTCGGTGAGCGCACTCGGCGCGACCAACGGCTCCTTTGTTGAATAGCCGGACATATACCGCCTCTAACGTTATTTTACTGCCTGATCGTCGAATAGAAGCATTCTTTGGCGCAGTGATGATGCGCGTACGCCATCGCGGTGCGTAGAAAGGAGTCGAGACAATATGCAGGTGACGAGCTTAGCTGGGGCGCTAAGCCTGTTGCTCCGCTGAGGTTGCATCCCGCAGGTAGTTGTAGGTCGCCTCGAAGCGCGACAGCAGATACGGGCCGGCGAGTACCGGTTCGTACTTTGGCGGGTGTTGCGGGTCTTGGCAGGTGGCCAGACACTCGACGCGGGCGTCCCAATTTGGATCGAAGAAAAACGGCAGCGAATAGCGCTCGGCGCCGCTCGCGTTGATCACCCGATGCGGCGTGGCCTTGAACAGGTCATTGGTCCAACGTGCCAATTGATCGCCGAGATTGATAACCAAGCTGCCGGGCAATGGCGGCGCGGCGATCCACTCGCCTGCGGCGTTGCGGATCTGGAGACCCGGAATGGAATCCTGGGCGAGGATGGTCAGGCAGCCGTAGTCGGTGTGAGCGCCGCAGCCGAGCGTCGCGTGCGCGATGTGACCGGCCTGGGGTGGATAGTGGAGCATCCGCAATTGCGCTAGCGGGGCGTCGGTCTTGGCGGCGAAGTAGTGCTCGTCGAGGTCCAGTGACAGCGCGATCGCCCGCATCAGGGCATTGGCGAGACCAATCATCTCGGCGTAATAGCGTTCGGAGGTGGCGCGAAACCCATCGAGGTCGGCGGGCCATTGGTTGGGGCCGTGCAGCGGTTTGCCGGCGATTACATCGGGGTGATCGGCGGCTAGTTCGCGGGCGATGTCGAAGCCTTCCTTGAGATCGGCGGTGAGCGCCGGATCGGTATTTTCCTCGAACAGCGGGTAGTAGCCACGGTGGGCGCGCGAGCGCGCGATATGGATCGCCATCTTTCGCGCTTCCGGCAAGGCAAAAAAACGCCGACACTGAGCGAAGGTTTCTTCCACCCGCGTCGCGGGGATGCCGTGGCCGGTAACGTAGAAGAATCCGATATCGCGACACGCGACCCCGATGCGGTCAGCCACGCCGCGTTTATCGGTGCCATCCAGAAAGCCGCTGAGATCGATTGCCGGGATCTCGTTGAAATCCAGCGACCGGGCATCGAGTCCGGCCGCGAGGACCGCGGATTCGGGTGCATTCGAAGAGACGCCGTGAGCGGACCCCACGATTCGCTACCCGTTCAGTTGCTCGGCGTGATGGCAGGCGATGCGGCGGCTGTCGAACTCGCGTACCGCTGGGACCTCGACGGCGCATCGGTCGGTGGCGTGCGGGCAGCGGCGGTTAAAGGCGCAGCCGGGCGGCGGATCGAGCGGCGAGGGCAATTCGCCGCTGAGCACCACTCGTTCGGCGCGCCGGGTGGGATCAACGAATGGCGTGCTGGCGAGCAGCGCGCGGGTGTAGGGGTGGCCAGGACTATCGAAGATCGCCCGTTTGGAACCCTGTTCGACCGGGTGACCGAGGTACATGACCAGGATCTCGTCGCAGATCAACTCAACCACGCTCAGCCCGTGGGAAATGAACAGATAGGCGAGCCCCAGTTCTTCCTGGAGATCCATCAGCAGATTCAATACCTGGGCCTGAATCGACACGTCGAGCGCCGACACCGGCTCGTCGGCGACCACCACCTTGGGGTTGAGCATCAGTGCGCGCGCGATCGCGATGCGCTGGCGCTGACCGCCCGAAAACATGTGTGGGTAGCGCCGGTAATGCTCGGGGCGAAGGCCGACCTTGGTCAACATCTCGCGCCCGCGGGCCTCGCGCTCGGCGGCATCCATGCGGGTGTTGATGATCAACGGCTCTTCCAGGATCGCGCTGACTTTCTTGCGCGGGTTGAGCGATCCGTAGGGATCCTGAAAGACGATTTGTACCGATCGGCGTAGCTTCCGGATTTCGCTCTTGCTGGCGCCCACGATATCGGTGCCGGTGATGCGCAGGGTGCCTCGAGTGGGCGGTTCGATGAGGTTCACGAGGCGCGCGAGCGTGGACTTTCCGCAGCCGGATTCACCGACCACCGCGAGGGTACGGCCGGGGACCAATTCGAAGCTTACGCCGTTCAGTGCCTTGAGCGTCGCCACGCCGGTGAAAAATCCGCGGTGCACCGTGTAGTGACGATGCAAATCGTGGGCCTCCACCACGGCTTTTCCGCCGGCGTCGCTCATCCGGCAGCTTCCGGATCGAGGGGATGCAGACAGCGAATGGCGGCCTCCCCGGTGACCGCGAAGTCGGGCTCGCGGGTGTGGCAATCCTGTTGTGCATGCGCGCAGCGCGGATGGAACAGGCAACCGCTCGGGCGATCGAAGGCGCCGGGCACCACGCCGGGGATGGTCGGCAGCCGGCGCTTGCCACCGGCCCGTTCGGGGAGTGCGTCGAGCAGCGCGGCGGTGTAAGGGTGGCGCGGCATCGTGAACAGGCCCTCCACGTCGCGTTCCTCGACCACCTGGCCGGCGTACATCACACTCACCCGGCGTGCGGTCTCGGCGATCACGCCCATATCGTGCGTGATCAGGATCAGCGCCATGCCGTGATCGGCCTGGAGTTTGAGCAACAAATCGAGGATCTGGGCCTGGATGGTCACATCCAGGGCGGTGGTAGGTTCGTCCGCGATCAACAGTTTCGGGTTGCACGCGATTGCCATGGCGATCATGACTCGTTGACACATGCCTCCGGAAAGCTGATGCGGAAAGGCGCCGAGGCGCGAACCCGGATCCGGGATACCAACCTGATCGAGCAGGTCGACGGTCCGCTCGCGGCGCTCCCGGTGGGTGCCGCCTTCGTGCACCTTTAGTGCTTCCATGATCTGAAATCCGGCGGTAAAACACGGATTGAGGCTGGTCATCGGTTCCTGGAAGATCATCGCCACGTCCTTGCCCACGATCCGGCGGCGTTCCTTGGCGTCCAGGGATAACAGGTCGTGGCCGTCGAAGCGCAGTCGATCGGCGGTCACGATGCCCGGATAGGCGATCAAGCCCATCATCGCGAGCATCGACACGCTTTTTCCGGAACCCGATTCGCCGACGATCCCGAGCACCCCGCATTCGTCAATCGTGACGTCGACGCGATCCACCGCCCGAAAGCGGTCGAACTCGACGGTAAACTGCTCGACCTCCAGCAGTGCCACGCTTCCCACCTACTGCCGTCTAAGCTTGGGGTCGAGGGCGTCGCGCAATCCGTCACCCATGATGTTCAAGGCCAGCACCGTCACCAGGATCGCGACTCCGGGGAAGGTCACCACCCACCAGGCACGCAGCACGAACTCGCGTGCCTCGGCGAGCATCGTGCCCCATTCGGGGGTCGGTGGTTGCGCGCCCATGCCGAGGAAACCGAGTGCCGCCGCGTCGAGGATCGCGTTCGAAAAGCTCAGCGTCGCCTGGACGATCAGCGGTGCCATGCAGTTGGGTAGCACCGCGATCACCATCAAGCGCAGCGCGCCCGCCCCGCACACCCGCGAGGCGGTGACATAATCCTTGCTTAGTTCGATAATCGCCGAGGCCCGCGCAAGGCGTACCAGATGCGGTAGATACACGACCGAGATCGCGAGCATCGCATTGAACAGGCCGGGTCCCAGGATCGCTACGATGACCACCGCTAGCAATAGACTCGGTAGTGCCAGCAGAATATCCATCAAGCGCATGATCGCGATCTCGGTGGCACCACGGAAATAGGCCGCGATCAAGCCCAGGGCGATGCCCACGGTCAGCGAAAGCGTCACCACGATGAGTCCGATAGCCAGCGAGTATCGAGCGCCGAACATGATCCGCGCGAGGATGTCGCGTCCCACGGCGTCGGTTCCGAGCGGGAAGGCGAGACTGCCGCCAGCCTGCCAGAAGGGCGGGGCAAGAAGGTGATCGCGATATTGCTCGTCGGGCAGATGCGGCGCGATCCAATTCGCGGTGAGTGCGACGATACACACCAACAGAAAAATAAAAAGACCGACTACCGCACCACGATTCTCGCTGAAGGAATGCCAGAAATCCGCGAGCGGACTGGGTCGCGCGACCGGAGCTTTGACCGCCTCCGCTGACGCCGTCATCGTCGATGCCGAATGCGTGGATTGATCAGTCCGTAGACCAGATCAACGGCCAGATTGACGAGGATCACCGTGGTCGCGATCAGCAGGATGCCGCCTTGTACCGAGGGATAGTCACGGCGGCTGATGGAATCGATCAGCCACTTGCCGATCCCCGGCCACGAGAAAATGGTTTCGGTAAGGACCGCGCCGGAAAACAGCACGCCGACCTGCAGGCCGATTACCGTGATCACCGGAATCAGCGCATTGCGCAGCGCATGGATCGCGACCACGCGCCACGGCGTGAGCCCCTTGGCGCGGGCGGTGCGTACGTAGTCCTCGCCGAGCACCTCGAGCATCGCCGAACGGGTTTGGCGGGCGATCACCGCTAGCGGGATGGTGCCGAGCACCACGGTCGGCAGCACCAGATGACTCACCGCCGATTTGAACGCGCCCGGTTCGCCGTCGAGCAGGCTGTCGATCAGCATGAAGCCGGTTTTGGGTTCGAAAAAATACGTCAGCGACAGGCGCCCGGACACCGGTGTCCAACCGAGGATCCCGGAGAAAAAAATGATCAGCAGCAATCCCCACCAGAAAATCGGCATCGAATAGCCGGTGAGTGCAATGCTCATCACCGTATGGTCGAAGACCGATCCGCGCCTGACCCCGGCGATGATCCCCACCGGCAATCCGACCAGTACCGCGAAGATGAGTGCGCACACCGAGAGTTCCACGGTCGCCGGGAACAGGGTGAAGAATTCGGTGACCACCGGGCGTTTGGTAACGATCGATCTGCCGAGGTCGCCGTGCAGTACGCCGCCGATGTACTCTCCGTACTGGACCAGTAGCGGCCGGTCAAGGCCCAGCTCGTGGAGCATCTCCGCATGGCGCTCCGCGCTCAAGCCACGTTCGCCGACCATCAACTCAACCGGATCACCGGGCACCAGCCGGATCATCGCGAAAGTGAGCAGGGTGATGCCGATGAAGGTCGGGATCACCAGCCCGATACGGGTGATGACGAATCGAAACATTCAGCGTGTCCGTCGCAGGGCGTCGTCAGTGAGTCCGTGGATACCGGCGTTATCGCCGAGCGTTGATTGCCCGCCGATGCGCCGCGGGGGCGCCTCTGTTGGAGAAACAAGGGAAGGCCGCCGGTGCGAGTTGCCACCGGCGGCCGGCCGCTGCTATTTCAGGTCCACCCCGTAGAAGATGTGACCACCGAAGGGATCGATTCGATAGCCGGTCACGTTCTTGCGCATCGGCATGAACACGATTGAGTGGGCGATCGTCACCCACGGCGCTTCATCCTTGAATACGAGCTGTGCCGCCTTGTAGTACTGGGTGCGTTGCGCGATGTTCGAGATCTCTTTGGCGCGTACCAGCAGGTCGTTGAAGGTGGGGTTGCACCAGCGCGCGCGGTTGGCGCCGTTCTTGGCCGCCGAGCAGCCCAGCAACACGTACATGAAGTTGTCCGGGTCACCGTTGTCGCCGGTCCAGCCGAGCAGAATGGTTTGATGCTCGACTTTCTTGGAACGCTTGAGATACTCGCCCCATTCGTAGGTCACGATCTTCGCCTTGACCCCGACCTTGGCGAAATCGGCCTGGATCAACTCCGCCATACGGCGAGCGTTGGGGTTATACGGCCGCTGCACCGGCATCGCCCAGATGTCGGTGCTGAATCCGTTGGGGTAGCCTGCCTCAGCGAGCAGCTTTTTGGCCTTTTTGGGCGAGTACCGGTAGTCCTTGACCGAATTGTTATAGGACCACATGGTCGGCGGAATCGGGTTCTTAGCGATCTTGCCGGCGCCCTGGAACACCGCGTCGATGATTGCCTTCTTGTTGATTGCCATGTTCAGCGCCTTGCGCACGCGCTTGTCGCCGAAAGGCTTCTTCTGGGTATTGAACGCTAGGTAGCCGACGTTCAGGCCCTCCTGCTGGAGCACCTTGATATTCGGATCCTTTTTCATTTGGGCGATGTCGGCCGGGTTCGGATAGGGCATCACCTGGCACTCGTTTGCTTTGAGTTTCTGGTAGCGCACCGAGGCGTCGGGCGTGATCGCGAAGATCAACTTGTCGATTTTGGCCTTGCCCTGCCAGTAATCCGGATGCGCCTTGTAGCGAATCACCGCGTCCTTCTGGTAGGCGACGAGTTGAAACGGTCCGGTGCCGACCGGATTGAGATCGACCTTCTCCGGGGTGCCCGCCTTCATCATCTTGTCCGCGTACTCCGCGGATAGGATCGACGCGAAGTCCATCCCCATGTTGGCGATGAACGGCGCTTCCGGCTTGGTGAGGTGGAAGCGAACCGTGTAATCGTTGACCTTCTCGATGGATTTGATCAGCTTCGGCATGTCCATCGAGTTGAAGTACTCGTAGGCGCCACCCGAGACCTTGTGGTAGGGGTTGTTCTTGTCCAACTGGCGTTCGAAACTGAAGAGTACGTCGTCGGCGTTGAAGTCACGGCTGGGCGTGAAATACTTGGTGGTCTGGAACTTGACCCCCTTGCGCAAACGGAAAGTGTAAGTGAGTCCATCGCTCGAAACGCTCCACGACTTGGCCAGCGCCGGGACGACCTTGGTCGTACCGCGCTTGAACTCGACCAAGCGGTTGTAAATGGGATGCGACGAGGCATCGAAGGTGGTGCCGGCTGTATACAACGACGGGTTGAACCCCTCGGGGCTGCCTTCGGAACAGTACACCAGGGTTTTGGCCGAAGCCGTGGTTGCCAATCCGAGGCCGAGCGCCAGCCCGACCGCAAACTTGAGTTTGCTCGTTCGCATGGGATTACTCCTCCCCGGAACCCCGGTTCCAGGATCATTGTTGCTTATGCCGCACGGCTGCCGGGCGCACTCCGCGCCGACGCCACGGTCCGACATTACTATGGCCGCGCTTAGCCGGTGTTGCAAGCGCCGCGCGCGGCGCTTGCGCCGGGCGCGGCGATCGGTGACGCTGTGAGTTCATGAGCAATAGCAAACGCCGGGCGCTGCTGACCCGCGCCCGCGACTATCCTTACGCCTACCCGCGCCACGCCTACGTATTCCGCGACGGCGAAGCTCAGCGTTTCGACGGCGCCTCGATCGACGGCCGCACGCCGGTGCTTGCCATCGGCTCCAACCAGTCGCCGTCGCGGTTAAGCCAGAAATTCGGACGCCACCACGAAATACCGGTGCAAAGGGCATGGCTGGACGACTTCGACGTGGTTTACTCGGCCCACGTTGCCCGCTATGGCGCCGTGCCGGCGATGCTTCAGGTGTCGCCGGGGTCCAGCGTGTCGATCGGGGTGACCTGGCTGGATCCCGCGCAACTCGAGATCATGCACGCCTCGGAACTGAGCGCCGCCAATTACCGTTACGCCACCCTGGAAGGCGTTCGCGTGGTTCTCGACGACGGCCGCCAATTGGCAAGCGTGAGCGCCTATGTCGGTCGCCACGCGCACCTCGCGGGACCGTGCGGGGCGGCTGTTTCCTTGGCCGCGATCGACTGCCGCGCGCGGCGCTATCCGGCAATCACGACCGCCGAAGCCCTGGAACTCGCTCGTGCCCGAGGCGCACCGCATCTCGATGCGGACACCTTCGTGCTGCGCCTGATAACCGATGAGCTTTTTCGCCGCAAGGTCGTCGCGCGGTTGGCGCGCGACGCGGTACCGTTCGTCTATTCGCGCGGAGGTTGACGGCGCGACCGCGCGAGAAAGACGAATGGGTCGTGCACGGCGGCGATCGCGCCGAGAAAACGTCCCGCCGCGCGGGGCGGCGGGACCAAGGAAAGCAACGAGCGATAGGGGGCACTCGTTACCGGACATTGCTCCTGCGGTCAGCCAACGTCGTCGCTGAGCGGCGGCGCGCTGACCCGGGTTGAAGAGCCGCTGCGCGACCATCGCTTGTGTTGGATATGACCGTAGCGATCGGACAAATCTTTCGGCATCGCGCGTTGCCTCGGGGTCGAGCCGCGGGCTATGCTCTCGGCGCGCGGCGTTGCTGCCGCGTTTCCCTCGGTCGCCGGAGGTCGAACGCATCATGAACGTCACCGAACTCAAGCCCGAGCCCGAACACGATCCGGAGCGCCAGGCGCGGATGAATCTGGCCGCCTGCTTTCGTTGGACCGCGCGACTCGATATGCACGAGGGCATCGCCAACCATTTCAGCTATGCGCTCAGCGCCGGCGGATCCCGATTCCTGCTCAATCCCTATGGACGCCATTTCTCGCGAATGTGCGCGCATGACTTGTTGCTGGTCGACGCCAACGATCCGCTCGGCCGCGAGCGAGCGGACGTCGATCCGACGGCGTGGTGCATTCACGGTGCCATCCATCGGGCGGTGCCACGGGCACGCTGCGTCATGCACGTCCACTCGAAATACGCCACCACCCTGGCCGCGCTCGCCGATAGTTCGCTGCCGCCAATCGATCAAAACACCATGCGCTTTTTCGAACGCGTCGCGCTGGACGATGGATTTGATGGCATGGGCCTGGACGAGGAGGCGGAGCGACTGGCGACCAGGGTCCAGGACAAACCCATCGTGCTGATGGGCAACCACGGGTTCATGGCCGTGGGGGCGACGATCGCCGAGACCTTCGACAACCTGTACTATTTCGAACGGGCCTGCGAGACGCTGATTACCGCGCTATCAACCGGGCGCGAATTGCGTGTCGCGTCCGCCGATGTGGCGCGCAAGACCGCCCGTCAATGGCAGGAATACCCGGAATTCGCAGAGCGCCATCTGGCTGCGGTTAAGGAGATCCTCGATCGCGAGTCACCCGACTATCGCGACTGAAGATCACGATTCGGTAACCATCCCGCGTAGCGGGATCCGCTGGTCGGGGCGCGTACGAGACGATCCGCTCCAAGGACTGGAGGCGCATTCTCTACGCCGAGCAACCACAGGAGTCACACATGAGCAAGCGACGAGAGATCCTGCGCGGCGTGGCCGCGCTCCCGCTGGCTGCCTTGCTGGCCGATCCCCGCCTCGCCCGCGCTGCTGCCGCTGGCCTGGAACCGGTTACCACCAAACTACCCGATGGCAGCACCGTCGCTGCCGCCTTGGCCGTGCCCGAGGGCGACAGCCGAGCGGGCGTATTGCTGGTGCACGAGTGGTGGGGGCTCAACGACCAAATCAAGTCGGTGGCCGCCGATCTGGCCGGCGAGGGTTATCTGTCGCTCGCCGTCGACCTCTACGATGGCAAGGTCACCGACCAACCCGACGAGGCGCGCAAGCTGACGCGTTCGGTGAACCCCGAACGCGCCACCGCGACCCTGGTCGCGTGGCTGAACTGGCTGCGCCGCGACCCGCGCTCACACGGCAAATTGGCCACCATCGGCTGGTGCTTCGGCGGCGGCTGGTCGCTCAACGCCTCGCTCGCCGCGCCGGTCGATGCCACCGTCGTCTACTACGGCCGGGTCGACAAGTCGGCCGCCGAACTGGCCCCCCTGCAGGGTCCGGTGCTCGGCCAGTTCGCGACCCGGGACAAGTGGATCAACCACGCCATGGTCAATGGCTTCACGGCCGCGATGAAGGCCGCGGGCAAGTCGTTGGAGACCCATTGGTACAATGCCAACCACGCCTTCGCCAACCCCACCACCGCACGCTACGACGCCGCCGACGCAGCGCTAGCGTGGCGCCGCACGCTGGATTTCTTGCAGGCCAATCTCGGTACCTGATCGGGGAATAAGGGGACACCAGAATAAGGGGACACAATACTAATTTCCAAGAGGAATTTAGTATTGTGTCCCCTTATTCTGGTGTCCCCTTATTCTGTGAGGGGGGGCACGATTCGAATCGTGTCCCCCCGTTGACCGGAATCGTAAGGTGCTGGACCAGGAAAGCCGCGAGAATCCGGGATCGGTATTGACGCAGTCATCCTCCGGCGTCGAGGATACGGCGCCATGAGGGTCGCTCACCTGAAATGAACGCTTCGCCTCCACGGATACTGCTGACAAAGATCGGCTTCGATGGGCACGACCGTGGCAGTCGGGTGGTGGCGGCTTACCTGCGTGATGCCGGGATGGAGGTGATCTACACTGGGCCCTGGCAGTCGGTCGAGGCGGTGGTCAAGCTCGCGTCGGAAGAGGATGTTGACGTGGTCGGTGTGAGTTCGCTGGCGAGCGATCACGTGCTAGTGCCGAAACTCACGGCGGCCTTGCGCGAAGCCGGTCTCGGCCACGTGCGGGTGGCGGTGGGCGGCATCGTACCCGACGAGGACGTGGCGCGACTGCTCGAGGCGGGGGTGAGCCGGATCTTCCATCCGGGTTCGCGGCGCGAGGAGATCTGCGCGGAAGTCGCGCGACTCGCCAAGCAGGCGCGCGCGGCGGATGTGGCCGGGAGCGGTTCGTGAGCCGCGAACTGGTGCAGCTTTCCCTGCCGGGCTTCGACGCGGGTTACGAGCGCTGGGAAGAGGCCTACCAAGCGCAAATCGTCGACGAGGCGCCGCGCTACAACCGCTCCGGGTTGCCGATCAAAGCCTTGTACACACCGCGCGACTGGAACGATGGGCGCTACCTCGAAGAACTCGGGTTTCCGGGCGATGCGCCGATGACCCGCGGCATTTACCCGTCGATGCACCGCGGCCGCAGTTGGAGCCAGCGGCAACTGGTCGGATTGGGCACGCCGGAGGACTACAACCGCCGCTTGCGCGAGGTGCTGGCCGCGGGCGGTACCGCGTTGAGCCTGATTCCGTGCAACTCCGTATATCGCGGATTCGACGCCGATCAGGTCGACCCGACCCTGCTAGGAACCTGCGGGGCGGTGGTCAATACCATCGAGGACATGGGGTTGTGCCTACGCGAGGTCCCGGTAGGGCGCATTTCGACCTCGCTCAACGATCCCTCGCCGTTTACCCTGCTGGCCTTGCTGCTGGCGGTGGCGCGGCGCCGCGGGATCGATTGGAAAAGCATCACCGGCACCTCGAACCAGGGCGACTATTTATCGCATTTTGTCGCCAATCACATGTTCTTCCGGCTCGCGCTGCCCGGCGCGCGCCGACTGCTGCTCGATCACATCGAGTTCGCCAATCGTGAGTTACCGGGCTGGAACCCGGTGTCGGTGGTCGGCCAGCACATGCAGCAGGCGGGCGCGACGCCGGCCCAGGCGATGGGATTTACCCTGGCGAGCGCGATTCAATATGCCGAGGATTGCCGTGGGCGCGGCCTCGATCCGGACGAGTTCTTGCCGCGCTTCACGTTTTTCTTCGATATCTCGGTGAGTTTTTTCGAGGAGATCGCCAAGCTGCGGGGCGGACGTCGTTTGTGGGGGCGGATCGTGCGCGAGCGTTTCGGGGCGCGGAATCCGCGCGCCTGGCGCTTCAAGTTTCATGCCCAAACCTCGGGGGCGGATTTGACCCGCGAGCAACCGCTCAACAATGCCGCACGGGTCACCACCCAGGCGATCGCGGCGATCTTCGGCGGCCATCAGTCGCTGCATACGGACGCCTACGACGAGGCCCTGAGCACCCCCACCGAGACCGCCGCGCGGGTCGCGATCCAGACCCAGAACATCCTGCGCGAGGAGGCACGCCTTGGCGACGTCATCGATCCGCTCGGGGGCTCGTACTACGTCGAGACCCTGACCGACGAGATGGAGGCCCTGATCGAGGCCGTGATCACCCGTATTGACGAGGCCGGCGGGATGTATCGCGCGGTGGAAGCGGGTCTGGTGCAGCGCATGATCGGCGAGTCGGCGCTGGCTTTTCAAGAGCGGGTGGAGTGTGGCGAGCAGCTAATCGTCGGGGTCAACGCCTATCGTGCAGAAGGGCAAGAGGCCGGCGCCAGGGCGCTGCCACGCCCCGAGCCCGCGGCCATCGACGCGCAATTGGCGCGCCTTGCGCGCTTCAAGGCCGCGCGCGACCAAGCCAACGTGCGCGGGGCGCTCGATCGACTCGCGCGCTGCGCGGAGCAAAGCGATCAAAATCTGTTCGCTGAAGTCGTCGCGGCGGCCGGTGCGGGGGTCACCCATGGCGAGATGGTCGCACGCCTGCGCGGGGTGCTCGGCGACGGTCAGCCGCTGGTGGTCGCTTGAGCGGCGAGGGCGGGGTGGCCTGTCGAGGGCTGGCCGAACGCTTGATACGTGGCGAGACGCGTGCGCTGGCGCGCGCCATCAGTCTCGTCGAACAACATGGGGCTGCCAGTGCGGAGATCCTCGCGGCGCTCGGCGAGCATCCGGGGCATGCTCATGTGGTCGGCATTACCGGCCCGCCGGGCGCCGGTAAGTCGACCCTGGTCGGGGCCTACATCGCCGAGCTACGCCGCCGTGGACAACGCGTCGCGGTGATCGCGGTGGATCCGTCGAGTCCCTATTCCGGCGGTGCGATCCTGGGTGATCGGGTGCGAATGGCAGAACACACCGCCGACCCCGGGGTGTTCGTGCGCTCGCTTGCGTCGCGCGGCGCTAGCGGGGGACTCTCGACGGCGGTCGCGGGGGTGGTGGATTTGATGGACGCGGCCGGCTTCGATCGAGTCGTAGTGGAGACCGTGGGCGCCGGTCAGGCCGATTTGGAAGTGACCGAAGTCGTCGATACCTGCGTGGTCCTGTGCGTGCCGGGCCTCGGCGACGAGGTGCAGGCGATCAAGGCCGGGATCCTCGAGATTGCGGATCTGCTGGTTGT
>Ga0114931_10000963_pt1 | contig 36383 bp, 27 predicted proteins | sample 2SBtaG_FD_89579 | JGI IMG/M metagenome (GOLD analysis project Ga0114931, IMG submission 89579) | Deep subsurface microbial communities from Kolumbo volcano to uncover new lineages of life (NeLLi) - 2SBTROV14_V59a metaG | ecosystem: Environmental > Aquatic > Marine > Volcanic | place: Kolumbo... | reverse complement strand
TTTGTGAACTCCTCGTCAAATAATCCTTTTTTCCCTCGTGGTTTATACATTTCTTCAGTTGTTTTTTTACAGGATTAATATACGTATAATTAACTGATTAATAACAAGTTAAATTTTAGAAGTTCCCTTAAAATTATAATAATTGTATGATAGTAAATTTCTCATCCAAAGGCTGAATTTCTTTTGTTAATTCATCAATAATCGTTTCTCCATGAAAAAGCAATAATGAAAGAATATTCTCATGCCTTTCTTGCAAAGAGCCGCTTGGAAATAATTTGTCTTTGATATTTTTTATTTGATTTACTGCTACCTCTTCTTTTTTCTTTTCCCCTTTCATCAAACGCCCTTCAATATTTTTTAACGACTTAACGCTTTTTTGCAATTCCGCCTTCACAAATGGCTGCAGAGATTGATCTACTGCTCCTGCTTTTTGAACAATATCCTCAAAAACATCCACCACCAGTTGCTCTTCCTTTTTTAAATCTAAAATAATATTCGATCCTTTTTTAAGGTATGCTTTGATTAAAGCATCGGTATTTTTAAATATATCGGTTACGGGTATTTCTAATTTTTGAAGCTTTTTAGCACTTCCTTTATCTATCATTAACACAGAGTTTCTTAACACCAAAACAGGAAAAGAAATATTGTTTGCATCAAACATTTCTTTCAACTGAAACCAATAAGCCAACTCTCCTCCCCCTCCAATATATGCTAAATTGGGCAATATCTTTTCTTGATACATTGGGCGTAATGGTGCGTTTGGGCTAAATCGTTCTGGAAAATTATTGAGTTCTTCGATCAACTGCTCCTTTGAAAACTGAATATTTGTATTCAACGCTTTATAAACATTTCCCTCTAAAACAATACGCTCCCTTAATTGGTCTTTCAAATAAAACAAATTGATCTCCCTAGGGTTTACTTGCCCCTTGTAACCTAATTCAACTAACTTTTCAGTTGTACTATTGATGACAGAATGGTTCTTTTGAGTCAACAACTCTTCTTCAAACTCTTTAACCATCAACCTTTTTAAGCCAGCATCATCCCCATCAACAATCACCAAACTATACTTCCCAAACAGGTGATTCACAATTCCTCTAATTGCTTCAGTATAAGTTTTATCGTGTGAGTAATATTTTGAAAAAAGATGGAGCACATCTTCAACTCCATTTCTATCTCCTAAATCTTCTTTTAATTCAGTCAACAAATCATCAACACCATCCAACTTCATTTTACCTACAGCTCCCGATTGAGTTTTTGCTAACTCATATTTTTTCTTAAACAAGTTAAAATGATTCACCTCTTCAAAATCATGATCCTCTGTTGCCATCCAATAAACAGGCACAAAATCATTATTTGGGTATTTACTTTTTAGCTCCTTTGCTAAGTTGATTGTTGAAACAATCTTATAGATAAAATACAACGGTCCTGTAAACAAATTTAACTGATGCCCTGTAGTTACCGTAAAGCAATTCTCCTTTTGAAGGTTTTCAATATTATTCTGTACCGCACCATTTATTTCAACACCCTTATATTGACTTTTTAGAGAATTCGTTAAGACAACTCTATCAATAGGAAGTTGAGCTCTTTCGTTAATCATTTTTTCAAATGATTCTATTTTGAACTCACACTTATAAAAGGGTGTCAGCTCTTTTTTTCCATCCAAGTAATCTCCAATTAATTTAGAGAAATATCCTGTTTTTTGATATGCTATTTGTTCTTTATTCATTAATCGCTTCTCCATACAAATCAAAGTCATCTGCAGATGTAATTTTAACTTCAGTAAAATCTCCTATTCTCAAATACTCGTTTTTAGTACTCACTAACACTTCATTATCTACTTCAGGAGAATCGTATTCTGTTCGTCCCACAAAATAATCACCTTCAATTCTATCAAACAACACTTTTAAGGTTTTTCCCACCTTTTGTTGGTTTAACGACAACGATATATTTTGCTGCACATCCATCACTTCTTGTGCTCTCAATTGTTTCTCTTCTTCAGAAACGTCATCTTCCAACTCAAAAGCAGTTGTGTCTTCTTCGTGAGAATAAGTAAACACCCCCAAACGATCGAATTGCATTTCTTCAATCCATTCCTTCATTTCCTGGATGTCTTCTTTAGTTTCACCAGGAAACCCTACAATAAAAGTGGTTCTAATTGCAATGTTTGGAATTAACTCTCTTACTTCTTTAATCAGCTTTGTTGTTTTTTCTCTCGTTGCACCCCTCTTCATCGCTTTCAGCATATTATCTGAAGCATGCTGTAATGGAATATCTAAATAATTACACACTTTAGGATTATTCTTCATTTCATGAATAATTTCCATCGGAAAACCTGTAGGATAAGCATAGTGCAATCGTATCCACTCGATTCCTTCTACCTTCGATAATTCTTTCAATAACTCAGGCAATCTACGTTCTCCATAAATATCCAACCCATAAAAAGTTAATTCTTGAGCAATTAATATTAATTCTTTAACTCCCTGTTTGGCTAAATTTTTAGCCTGCACTACTAATTCTTCTATTGGAGTCGAAATATGTTTTCCTCTCATTAATGGAATAGCACAAAAGGCACATTTTCTATCGCATCCTTCAGATATTTTTAGAAACGCATAGTGACTTGGTGTAGTAATAATACGCTCACCAATTAATTCATGTTTGTAATCAGCTTTTAACGTTTTTAACAGCTTGGGTAATTCTCGTGTTCCAAAAAAAGCATCTACTTCTTTAATTTCATCTTCCAACCCCTCTTTATATCGTTCTGAAAGACATCCAGTTACATACAATTTATCCACCTCACCATCTTTCTTCGCTTCTGCATACCGTAATATGGTATTAACCGACTCTTCTTTCGCATTATCTATAAATCCACAAGTGTTAATGATTACAATTTCAGAATCATCTTGCTTAGCCTCATGCTCTACCTCAAAACCATTAGCCTTTAATTGAGTCATGGTCACCTCAGAATCAAATAGGTTTTTAGAGCAACCCAAGGTGATTACATTAACCTTATTTTTTTTTAGGGTTTTGGTTTTCATGTTAGATGGTCTTTAAAAAGGCTTTAACAGCTTTCCAATAATCTTCGTGCTCTGTAAACTCCTCCCACAAAGCTCTTGATCCATGTTGCCCTTCTGTTTTGGGTAAGAAATAATCTTTCCCAATAGAGGGTATAGCTTCATAAATACTCCACCAATTTTTCTTTTCTGCTTTAGCCGAAGTTATAAAAACTGGCACTATAATATTTTTAGCATTCTGTTGAATATAATCAGCAGACTTGCCCATACTTTCAAAATACTCTCCGGGAGCAAAAGAAACAACAGCGTCAATATCATTTCTATCTCCAGTAATTTTTAAAGCTAAGGATGCTGAATAAGAGCTTCCCCAAACAATCAACTTTTCAGCATTAGTATATTCTTTTTTAACGTACTCAATTGCTGCAACCATATCTATCTCAGCATCAAAATAAGTAGTTCCTAACTTTCCTTTTGTTGCTCGTTCATGAGTTTCATTAACAATTCCGTTTATTTGATCTCCTGAACGTTGATCTATTGCTATACAATTATATCCTAATTCATTCAATTTTGGAGCTATTTCTTTGTACTCCCCCCTGCTCCATCCTGCTTGGTGAAACAAAACAACAAACGGGTTTTCGGCTGGGTTTGATAGATACAAATCAGCCGTAATAGTTAAACTATCTTTTGATTTAAATGTTATTATTTGTTGAGAAAACATATCAAGTGTTAAAGCAACTAAGAAAATTAAAATTGAATTTTTCATAATTAAAAATGATAATCCTTTTGACTACAATTCGACTCCAGTAATTTGACATAAACCTACTCTTTAAAAAGAGAATCAACAAATTCATATTTGTTAAATACCTGTAAATCATCCATTCCTTCACCCACACCAATATATTTAACAGGAATTTTAAATTGATCAGAAATACCAATCACTACTCCACCTTTGGCTGTGCCGTCTAATTTAGTAATAGCCAACGCATTAATTTCTGTAGCTAAAGAGAACTGCTTGGCTTGCTCATAAGCATTCTGCCCGGTAGAACCGTCTAGAACCAACAAAATTTCATGAGGAGCCGAAGGTACCACCTTCTTCATTACATTTTTAATTTTCGATAATTCATTCATTAAGTTCACCTTGTTATGCAATCTACCAGCTGTATCAATAATAACCACATCTGTATTTTTTGCTTTAGCAGATTGCAAGGTATCAAAAGCAACTGAAGCTGGATCAGCATTCATTCCTTGTTCAACAATTGGAACATCTACTCTACTGGCCCAAATTTTTAATTGATCAACTGCTGCTGCTCTAAATGTATCTGAAGCACCTAGCATCACATTTTTTCCCTGTTGTTTTAATTGATGAGCTAATTTCCCGATAGTGGTTGTTTTCCCAACACCATTCACTCCAACCACCATAATTACATAAGGATCATCTTGCTCAGGAATCGTAAACTCTTTATAATCTCCTGTATTATTTTCTTCTAATAATGTTGCTACCTCTTCCCTCAAGACATCGTTTAATTCAGATGTTCCTAAATATTTATCTTTAGCTACTCTTGCTTCTATCTTTTCAATAATTTTTAGCGTTGTATCAACACCTACATCAGAAGTAATGAGAATTTCTTCTAGGTTATCTAACACTTCTGCATCAACAGTAGATTTTCCTGCTACAGCCCTAGAAACTTTCGAGAAAAAACTTTGTTTGGTTTTATCTAACCCTTTGTCTAGAACTTCCTTTTTCTCTTTAGAAAAAATATTAAAAAATGCCATGGTAATTTTTGATAAAAAAAAAGTCCCGTAAAACGGGACTTCAAATATACGTAAACGTAATCTTATTTTTCGTTAAAAAAGTCTTGAACTTTATCCTTAGTAACTATACTTTCTTTAAAAGCATATGCTCCAGTTTTCTTAGACTTTACCATCTTAATTACTTTGGTGAAATTTTTACCACCTGCTGATTGTAACGATGCAACTGTTTTCTTTGCCATGACTTAATTATTTAATTTCTTTATGAACAGTAACCTTTTTTAGAATTGGGTTGTATTTTTTCAACTCCATTCTATCTGGTGTATTTTTTTTATTCTTTGTTGAAATATATCTGGAAGTACCAGGCATTCCACTTTCTTTATGCTCAGTACATTCTAAAATCACCTGAACTCTATTTCCTTTTTTTGCCATTTTACTAACCTTTAATTTTTAAGGGACTGCAAATTTAATAATTTATTTTTATTCAACAATTAATAGCGCTAAATAATATTCACCTCTCTTTCCAAGGTAATTCCAAACTTTTGTTCTACTGATTGAATAATTTCCTCAGATAAATTATAAATATCTTTTCCTTTAGCACCACCATAATTTACTAGTACCAATGCTTGCTTCTTATGAACTCCGTAATTCTCAATCTGTTTTCCTTTCCATCCACATTCTTCAATTAACCATCCTGCAGCCAATTTAAACTCTCCTGAATCCTGAGGATAAACTGGAGCTTCTGGGTGTCGTTCTAACACTTTTTCTTTGATTTCTACAGAAACTACTGGGTTTTTAAAAAAACTACCTGAATTGCCTATCTCTAATGGATCAGGTAATTTGCTTTTTCGTATTCGAATAACTGCGTCACTAACATCTTTTATTGTAGGAGCTTCTACTCCCATAATACTCAACTCATCTTCTATAGCTCCATAAGAAGTATTAATATTTGCCTTCTTACTCAGCTTAAAAGTAACTGCAGTAATAAAATATTTCCCTTTGGCGACTGTTTTAAAAATACTTGATCGGTAACCAAATTTACATTCTTGATTAGAAAAAGTACTTAAACTCAAATCTTCTAAGCTTAAAACCTCTACTTCAGTAATTAAATCTTTTACTTCTACCCCATAAGCTCCAATGTTTTGCATAGGGGCAGCCCCTACACTACCTGGTATCAATGATAAATTTTCTACTCCAGCGTATCCTTTTTCAATGCAATAAAGCACAAACTCGTGCCAAACTTCTCCCGCACCCACCTTTACAACAATGTCATTTTCTGTTTCATCAAGCACCTCAACTCCTTTTATTTGGTTGTTTATTACTAAACCATCAAAATTCTGAGTAAGTAAAACATTGCTTCCTCCTCCTAGTATCAATAATTGGTCATCTGTAGTGTTTAACACTTCCTTCAGCTCCATCACATTAACAACCTCGACAAACTTTTTCGTTTGAACATCAATACCAAATGTATTAAAAGCTTTTAATGATGTATTTTGTTGTATCTCCATCCAAGACAAAGTAACTAAGAAATTAATAAAAAAAAGACTAATGAGTATCTATTTTTGAATTAAAGCCACTGCATAAGCAGAAACACCATCCTCCCTACCTTCAAACCCTAACCTCTCAGTTGTTGTAGCTTTTAACGATATGTCATCCTCATCTATTTTCATAACTGAAGAAAGTACCTCAATCATTTTTGGAATATAAGGATTTATTTTAGGCTCTTGAAGTGCTATTGTTGCATCTATATTCCCTATTAAATATCCTTTTTCTGAAATCAGAGCAATTACTTTTTCTAATAGAATCTTGCTATCTATACCTTTATATTGATCGTCTGAAGGAGGAAAGTGAAACCCTATATCCCTCATATTTGCTGCTCCTAACAATGCATCACAAATGGTATGAATTAAAACATCTGCATCCGAATGACCTACAGCTCCTTTAGTATGATCAATTTTAATGCCTCCAAGCCAAAAATCAGCTCCATCAACCAATTGATGAACATCATAACCAAAACCAACTTTAATTTTCATAGAATTTATTCTTCCTTATTTTGCTTTTTGAAATCATCAAAGTCAAACATTAAAGAAAATCGAACAGTATTTGCTAATGGGTTTTGTTGAGTAATAGAAATTAAATAAGAAAAATCAATTGTAAACACACTCAACTTTAACCCCAACCCAGTAGTGAAATATTTTCTATTTCCTTTAGTCGCTGATTCGTGAAAGTATCCAGCCCTCACTGCAAACTGCTTATTATAAAAATATTCTAACCCCGCAGAAATATTGTACTCTCTCAGTTCTTCAGAAAAGCCACCTGGAGCATCTCCAAATGATTGAATCATTCCCGAAACAATAGAAACATCAGGGCTTTTTCCTGACTCAATAACTTGTTCTCCAGTTACTGGATCTGGTGGCAATGGGTTTCCAAATTCATCCGTAGCATAAATAGGTGGTGTAGGAACTAATAATTTATTTACATCAGTTAGTATCGAAACCGAATTATAATCATCTAACACAAAAGTTAAGGATTGTCCTAACCTCATATTAATGGGAATAAAATCTTTTACTGCATCAGCAGTATAACCAATTTTAGCACCTATATTAGAAATATTCATCCCTAAGTTTAATATAGCATCTTGACCTATTACATTCATGTCGTCATTAGTATAAAAAACACCAACATCAACTGCAAAAGATTTTCCTGCCTTAGAACTTGTCCCTCCCACGTCTATCCCTCCTGTTAAGTTAGAATAAATATATCTACCTGCAATACCACCAGAAAATCGATCCCCAAATTTCTGACTAAACCCAACATCAAAAGCAAATTCTGCAGGATTGAAATCTCCAATAGCATTACCACGCTCATCCGTAAATTTAATATCTCCTAATGAAAAATACCTTAATGAAGCACCTATTGCTTTATCCTTCCCTAGTTTTTTATATCCACTTACATATGATAAGTTGATATCTGGAACTAGCCTTCTTAGCCATGGAGAGTAAGAAAGTGATACCCCCATTTCTTTTTCTACAAATGCCATCTTAGCAACATTCCAATGCATCGAATTCGCATCAGGAGATGATGCTACCCCTACATCTCCCATCGCTCCAGCCCTTGAGTCTGGGGCGATCAATAAAAATGGTACCGCTGTGGTAATGGTGTTTAATTGCAATATACTTTGTTTCTGTTCATTTTGAGCCTTTACTGTATAAGACAACAGTGAAGAAACAAACAATATATTAACGATTATTTTTTTCATGAAAATTTAGTTGGGGCAAATATAAGTTATTTTAATTAAGGTTATTCAAATAAATCATCTTTCCAAACGACCTTTTATATAAAATATTGCCTTCTATCTTAAAATAACTAATTTCTGATATTTTTCATCAACAGTGTAGTTTTCAGCCCTTACTTTTAATCGATATACATAAACCCCTCTCGCTATTTTATCTCCATACTCATCTAATCCATCCCAAGTAATTGAAGTTGATCTATAGCCTTCATTTACAATGTTTTTCTGCAACGTTTTAACCAACTTTCCGGAGACTGTGTATACCTGAACTTGTGCATACAATTGTTTGCCAGGTTGATTATGTTCAAACCAAAATTCTGTGTAAGTCGTAAAAGGATTAGGGTAATTATAGACCCTCTCCAACACAATATCTCTCGATTTAACTACAACAAACTCAATGCTAACTTCATTTGAATTATTATATACATCCCAAACCTTTAAAGTTAATTTGTGTCTCCCTTCCTTTAAATCTTCAAATGGAAATCGAATAGTTCCATTCTGATAACTATTTAAATCTGCCTCATAGAAATCGTTCAACACATATGGGTTTTCGGTTTCTTCATCTAAAACAGCCACAATATCATGGCCTATTCCATTACCTACCATATTAATACCATTCAAATCGCTAACATAGGCTAATAGTATTGGATTCTCATCGGTAATACCACCAAAAACAAAATTGTCATCATTCATATACAACTTTATTTCAGGACCTACTTCATCTGACACATAATTTGAAGCAGTCCCTCCAATATAAAAGTCTTCATGATAACCATTTGCATCCTCTACTTGATTATCAGCATAATAACTCAATTTCCCTTTTCCATAATTGTATGATATATCTTTTGGCACCACAAATGAAAATGAAAAATCACCATTAGTTACGCTTACTTTCCCCTTGAATAACTTATTGTTTTGTAAATCAAAAGAAAAAGGAGCTTCTCCATCGTTAGATAAAGTAGTTATAGGCTTACTTTTATCAAAAACGATAGGCTTAATTGTTCCGTTAAAATTAGTTAGCTTATTTCCATTTTCATCCTGTACCTCTCCATCAATAGTAACCTTACTAAGTGCTGAAATAGTATCTGATGCTGATACTGCTACTCCATTCATTTTAGTTGTTTTTACTTGATGAATCGGATATGCTAACCTCAATGCAGGATCACCAAGCAATGTAAAGTTCCTGTTATTAAAGTTGCCCGAATTTTGATTTTTTGCTTCCATAAACACCTCTCCAAGAGTTGGCATTTTATTATTTACCTTAGTAAACACAGAATTTATAACACTTTGGTTAAGCGAAAAATTAGGAGTTGAAAAAACTAGCCTCACTGTGGTTAGAAGGGCTATAGCCCCTCCTTTCTCTAATAAAACCAATTCTCCTGCTGCTGTTCTCGCAGGATCATCCCATCTAGAAAATTCACATGTGGCGGTAACCATTAATGGAAAATTAGAATTATTCTCCCAACCCCTTATTTGAGAAACAGTTAAAACTCGCTCATGAGCAAAACCTGCCTCTCCTCCATGTCCCGTATAATTAATTACTAAACTTCCTTTTTCAACAGCCTCGTTAATAGCCTTGTTCACATCTGGATACCTTGCTCCACCTGCAGTTGTTTCTTGCTGATAAGCATCAAAAAACACCTTATTTACGTTATAAGATTTATGGTTTGTTTCTACTATTCCCGCCAATGCATTGGACTGACTCATATGAATTCCCCCATCCTCATCATCTCCAATGAACACCATTCTATTTCTCCATTCATTCATCGATAAGACCGTATTGTAATTCAATATTTTATTCACTACATTATCGGCTTCTTCAACACTTTTTACACAAAGCCTTCCAATAGCCAGGTCCACCAGTTCTACTCCTCCCCAAGTTCCCTCTAAAGGGTCTAATAATCCATAAAAATCGTCTGAAACTAACGAGCCAATCACATCGATAGAATTTGGGGTCTGATAACTAGGAATAAAATTGGTATTTCCTACTACCCTATCTTTATTATCATAAGAACCATCACCAAATAATAATAAATACTTTGGTATCGAAGCTATTGGATTTCTTTCGTAAAGCATCCTCAAAAAATCTCTGATAGCCACAATATCCTGTGATCCAGAAGAAAATTCATTATATACTTGCTGTGGGGTTACAACTTTTACAGTCAAGCCTTCATCTGCATGAAAGTTTGCGATCTGATTAGCATGAGATAAAAAATTAGGGTGGGTTAAAATAAGCATATCTGCCTGAGTAATTCCATGTAAATTTTGATTAGGAACAGCACCTATAGAAATTGGTTCATTATTACAATTATTAGTAAAGGCAATAAATTCCCTTAACGAATCGGCATTTAAGTTAAAATTCAATATATTCCCTGTTAAATCAAACGATTGAATCTTAATATTATTAGGGCTTGTTATCTCCCATACTTGAGTAATATTTTGTGCATTACCTAAGGAAAATGCGGCAATATTTCCCACCCCTACAGATTGAATGTCTCTAAATAACATCTGCTCATTTGTCATTATTAATTGCCTTCTTGAGTTCAACTCGATCTCATTCAACCACGCTATAGATGATAAATTGGGCTTATTATAGCTTATATTAACGTTAACTATCTCACTACCTGGAAGAAAAGAAACTGTTCCTTCGCCCAGATTAGCAAACCTAGACTGGTAAGAAGTTGTATTTACAGATGAAAAAGGTATATTTAATGTGGAACTTTCTGAAGTTACCGTAAAATTACTCCCCGTACTCGAACGTGCAGCTCCTGAAACCTTCAGTTTAACTGGTATAGAAACCTCAATATTGGGGAAATTAAACACAAAATCATAATCTGTTTTCATGTCAAAAGTTTCTCCAAACCACATATCTCCAGACTGAATAAGGTTAACAACATCTTTTTCATAAAAAGCATAATCATCGAAGGTGTTAACACTAGTATTAAAAGAGGGTTGAGAGCTTTGAATCTGCATTCTTTTTGGAGTTTCTCCAGTATTACTAAATGTTATAAAGTAAAAAGTAGTATCACTATATCTATTTTTGGCATGTTCATAACGAGTTGTAGTACTGTTGTAACTCCAGATATCTTGAGATTGCCCATAAAACAAAACATAATCCCCTTTGTCAAAAGAATCATCAACTGTTCCTTCAATATAAACCGCATTTTGAACAATATCGTCTGCCCTATAGGTTGAGTTTAGTTGAGGCAGTTCTCCTCCTCCGTTACCATATAATTTAAAATCGTTTGGATTTACATTATCTATATCAACACCCAGCTTTTTTAAATAATCATACGTCATCTTAAACACACCATCATTAAGAACTGCAATTTTATACCATTCTCCTGTTTCTAGTTTAGAATTGGTAGTAAACGATTTTGAATTAGCATACTTTTTCTCTTGAAGTGTATTTCGCCCCTTCGTTATTACTTCAAACTTATATGAAATTACTTTTTGATATGAGCCTGTTAATTTATTATATATAAGAGGAACAAATAAAACACTGCCAAAATTGACTTTTTTACTTATCCCATTAAAAAAATTTAGGTCAATATCACTCCTAATGTATTTAACACCTTTTATTCCTTCTATTTCTTGAGTATTAAGAGTTTCGTATTCAACATCTATTAAATTTACTTGAACAATTTTTTCTTGACCTAAATCTAAACGTTTTAGGAGAAATGGAAGCCCTCCTTTTTCTCTATCATAACCTGCCCCATTAAAATTAAACCACCTCTCTCTAACCCCCTCTACACTATTGGATTCAATGGTTTTTTTCCACTCAATTTCCCCCTCAATTACTGTCGTTTTAGAATGACCTAAAACAGAAAAAAAAAGAAAAGATATATATGTAAGTATTAATGCTCTCATTATATTTTTTTACTAAATTATGATTATTTAACGTATATTTACAATCAGTATTTACGAAAAAACGTGATATTTTTTTGGTTATTGTTTTCATAAGTATATCAAATTATATACATTTGGAAACTTACTAACGAACTATTACGTAAAAGAATTTTTATAAAGAACGTAAGGTAAGACGAATATGGTAAATAAGTTTTTATACAGAACTGGCGTTATTTTTGTGCTTTCATTGATCCTGACCGTAGATGCATTTGGTCAAGATCCTGAGTTCACACAATTTTACGCTAATCCTTTATACTTGAACCCTGCTTTTGCTGGTACTGCACATTGCCCTAGGATTTCTTTAAATTACAGAAATCAATGGCCAGGAATAGCTGGCTCATTCGTTACTACTAGTGCTTCATATGATCAGCATGTAGATGCATTTTCTGGAGGGCTTGGATTATTGGTATGGAATGATAGAGCTGGAGAAGGCACACTAATTACCACAAACATAAGTGGAATATACTCCTATCAGTTGCCTGTTACAAGAACCTTCTCTGTTAAAGCCGGGATTCAAGCCACTTGGGCTCAAAAAAAAGTAGACTGGAGTAAATTAACTTTTGGTGATATGATTGATGCCAGAAGAGGATTTATATACAATACTAATGAAATTCAAAGAAATCAGCCTGCTAGTTATGTTGATTTTTCTGCTGGTATTTTAGGGTTTAGTGAAAAATACTTTGTTGGTTTTGCTGCTCACCACCTTACCGAGCCTAACGAATCAGTAATAGAAGGGACAAGCCCATTACCAAGGAAATACACATTTCATGCTGGTGCAATTATTGCTTTAGACGGTAAAGGTGATGAAGCATCGCTTTCTCCTAATATTTTAGTACAAATGCAACAAGATTTTATGCAAATCAATTTTGGTATGTATTACACTAAAGGACCAATAGTTGGTGGATTATGGTACCGTAATGCAGATTCATTTATTGCGTTAATTGGATTTCAAGCGGGAATATTAAAATTTGGATATAGCTACGATATCACTGTTTCTAAACTTACTAATAAAACAGCTGGATCTCACGAAATATCTACAAGCTTCTTATTTGATTGTAAACCTAGAAGAAGAAGGTTTAGAACAATAAGTTGCCCTTCTTTTTAGTTTATTATATTTTAAAACTGAATTTTCAAACATAAATAGTCATGAAATTACAAAAGATAAAATTTTTATTAATAATAGCATTAGTGACTACACCTATGCTCTTTACTACTTCATGTAAATATGATCAATCTGGTGCTACTGGGTGGAATTATAACGATCCCAGAAATGGTGGTTTCCAGAAAATACCATACTTCGAACAAGAGACTGGACCAGGTTTAGTTCTTATAGAAGGTGGTAGGTTTACTATGGGTAGAGTAGAGCAAGAAGTTAATTATGATTGGAATAATATTCCTCGTACTGTTACTGTGTCATCATTTTACATGGATGAGGTAGAGGTAACTAACTTCTTTTACTTAGAGTATTTATATTGGCTAGAAAGAGTATACAGTGCAGATTATCCAGAAGTTTACAAAAAAGCAGTGCCCGACACATTAGTTTGGAGAAGTAAGTTAGCATATAACGAGCCTTATGTTGAGTTTTATTTAAGACACCCTTCTTATAGAGATTATCCTGTTGTAGGTGTGAATTGGTTACAAGCAAATGATTTTTGTGCTTGGAGAACAGATAGAGTAAATGAATTAATTTTGATAAGAGAAGGATTATTTGAACACTATCCAAACCAAATTAATGAGGATAATTTTAATACTGAAGCATATCTTCTCGGACAGTACGAAAGTGGTAAAAGGGTTGATGGTATTCCTGACCTTAACCCAAATAAGGAATATCGTAATGTAACAATCGAAGATGGTATTTTATTGCCTAAATACAGGCTACCTACTGAAGCTGAATGGGAGTTTGCAGCATATGGATTGATTGGAAACACGATTGACGAGTTAATTCCTGACAAAAAACTATACCCATGGAATGGTCATGCTGTTAGAAATTCAAATGAAAATTATATAGGTCAAATATTAGCAAACTTCAAAAGAGGAAGAGGTGATAATATGGGTGTTGCTGGCGCATTGAATGATAATGCTGACGTTACTGCACCTGTTTATTCTTACTGGCCAAATGATTACGGGTTATATAATATGGCAGGTAATGTGAGTGAATGGGTTATGGATGTATACAGACCACTATCATTAGAAGATAATGATGATTTTAGACCTTTTAGAGGAAATGTTTACAAAACAAAAATGCTTGATGAAGAGGGTCTTATCATGGAAAAAGATAGTTTAGGGCATATTATAAAAAGAGATGTAGATCCTAAGTTAGACAACTTACAAGCTAGAAGAAATTATAAAAAAGCCGACAATATTAACCATTTAGATGGTCATTGGGAGTCTAACATCTATTATAGTGATATTGATCCAGGTACTGTAATTGATGATTTAGATTCTGATCCTCAAAAACAAATGTACCAGTTTGGAACCACTTCTCTCGTAAACGATAAAGCACATGTATACAAAGGTGCTTCATGGAAGGATAGAGCTTACTGGAATGTTCCTGGAACAAGACGCTATTTAACTGACGATCAATCCACTTCATACATTGGATTTAGATGTGCTATGACAAGATTGGGGAGTCCAGTTGGAATGGGATATTAACAATCCTACTTAATAAAATTAAAACCTCATTAGTGTTAAACTAATGAGGTTTTTTTATGTTTACTAAATGAACATTCCAAAACTCTATGAGCTTTATAAGTCGTCCCCAGTAATATGCACTGATACTAGAGACATCAAAAAAAATTGCCTTTTTTTTGCTCTAAAAGGTGAAAATTTTAATGGCAATCAGTTTGCGAAAGAAGCTATTAAAAAGGGTGCAAAATATGCAATAATAGACGAAAAAGAATTTGTCTCCTCAGATCAATGTGTTTTAGCCGAAAACGTTTTAAAAACACTTCAAAAACTAGCTAACTATCATCGCAAACAATTAAATATCCCTTTAATTGGTATAACCGGAACCAACGGAAAAACCACCACTAAAGAATTGATAAATTCCGTTTTAAGCAAAAAATATAATACCATAGCCACTAAAGGTAATTTCAATAATCACATTGGAGTTCCTTTAACATTGCTAAGAATTTCTTCTCATTGTGAATTAGCCATAATAGAAATGGGGGCTAACCATATTGGTGAGATTGATTTTTTATGTCAAATAGCCGAACCTAACTATGGAATAATTACCAACATAGGAACAGCCCATATTGAAGGATTTGGTAGTAAAGAAGGAGTCATTAAAACAAAAAATGAATTATACTTATTCATCAAAGAAAATAAAGGGAAAATATTCATCGACAAAACAGATAACCTGTTGATGGGGTTAGCAAAAAATATTGACCAATACTCATATGGTGAGTCTAGAGCCAACTGCAATGCCAAACTCATTAACTCTTCTCCATTTGTTCAACTTAAATGGAATAATAGCATTATCTCATCCAAACTGTACGGAAAATATAATTTTGACAATATTTTAGCTGCCATTTGCATAGGCAATTTCTTTAATGTTCCATCGACTGATATTATTGATGCTATAGAAGAATATGTCCCGTCTAATAATCGATCTGAAGTTGTATCAATAAACTCTAACACCTTCTATCTAGATGCTTACAACGCCAATCCAAGTAGCATGAATGCTGCAATTGAAACATTTATAGATGATGGCGCAAAAAATAAACTAATGATTTTGGGGGATATGCTAGAGTTAGGGGATACTTCACAAGATGAGCATCAGAAAATAGTTGACAAAGTGAAACAGTCAGGTATCAAGACCGTTTTTGTTGGTAGTGAATTTAAAAAAGTAAAAGACAAGTACAACTTTTGTTATTGTGAAGATTACCATGAAGCTACCGACTACCTAACCAACAGAGACATAGAAAATACACACTTATTAGTTAAAGGCTCGAGAGGGATTCAATTAGAAAAAATTACTGAATATCTTCAGAAGAATTAGGCTTTAATGTCTTTAATATTTAGTTGCAAGGAAGTTAACCCATTCCAGTGGTTTTCTTCAATACTATACACTATGCTAATTGGAACTCCTTCATCAATCTCCTCAAACTTACCCCCTAAATTAAACCCTATTCCACTCAATTTTACTTCTGGATTACTTTCTTGAAAAACTTCTAACCTTAAGTGCGTTTTTTCCTTTCCTATCAATCTAGAATTATTAGTGATAAAAACATTTTCTGAAAGAAAAACAGGCTTCATGTTTCCAGGGCCTGTAGGGGCAAATTGTTTTAGCACTTTATAAAAATTAGTGGTAATTTGAGAGAATTCCAACTTGGCATCAATAATAATCTGAGGGATTAACATCTCTTCTTCTATCCGATTAGTAACCTCTTTCTCAAATTTTTCGGAAAATGCTCCAATATTTTCAATTGGCATTGTTAGTCCTGCAGCATATTTATGTCCTCCAAACTGATCTAACAAATCCCCACATGCTTCTATCGCATTATAAACATCAAAATCTTTTACCGACCGTGCAGAGCCAGTTGCTTTACCATTAGATTCTGTTAATATAATAGTTGGTCGATAATGCGTTTCTATTAATCGAGAAGCAACAATACCTATAACACCCTTATGCCATTTACCTCGAAAAAGGACAGTAGTTTTTTTCTTTTGCAAGAGTGAGTCCTTAGCAATCATTTCTAAAGCCTCCTCGGTAATTGTTTTATCTAAATTTTTTCTATCAATATTTAATTGATTAATATTTTTTCCGAAAACACTAACTTCTTTCTCATTATTAGCAACTAGCATCTCCACTGCTTTATTTCCTGTTTCAATTCGACCAGCGGCATTAATTCTAGGAGCAATGGTAAACACCACATCTGTAACCGTTAACTCTTTCTTTAGCTCAGCTAAATCTATCATTGTTTTTACTCCTAATCTAGGATGTTCATTAATCACCTTCAAACCATAATAGACAAATATTCTATTTTCTCCCACAACAGGAACAATATCTGCACAAGTACTTATGGCTACCAAATCTAGGTAAGACCATAATTGCTCTTCATCCCTATTTGTTCTTTTAGTCCACGCTTGCATCAATTTAAATCCCACCCCACAACCTGAAAGTTCTTTAAATGGGTAATTACAACCCTCTCTTTTAGGGTCCAATACCGCTACTGCTTCGGGAATCTTTTCTCCTGGGCGATGGTGGTCGCAAATAATAAAATCAATCCCTTTGTCCTTGGCGTACTTCACTTTATCTAAAGCTTTAATCCCGCAATCTAGTGCAACAATCAAAGTAAAGTCATTCTCCACTGCGTAATCAATTCCTTGATAAGAAACTCCATACCCTTCTGTGTATCTATCAGGAATATAATAATCTAACTGGTTATAAAAATTTTTGATATAGGAATAAACTAAAGCAACAGAAGTGGTTCCATCTACATCATAATCACCATAAACCAGAATTTTTTCTTGGTTTGTAATGGCCTGATTTATTCTATCAACGGCTTTATCCATGTCCTTCATTAAAAAAGGATCATGATTTTCTTTTAAATCAGGTCTAAAAAAAGATTTTGCTTTATCGAAAGTTTCTATTCCTCTCTGTAGAAGTATTTTAGTAAGTGTTTCATCAAGATTATTTAAATCAGATGAAAGCTTTTTTATGACTGATTGATGAGGTTGCTCTTTTAATGTCCAACGTTTTTCCATACAAATTCACTAATAACTATATGTACTTCTTTTTGGAAACATTCTTATTTTTATGCTAAAGCCTTATTTTCTCTACTGATCAGAGATTTAGATTTCTCAATAATAGCTTCAGCATCATAACCACATTCTTTATATAGTTCTTGTTGTGTCCCATGTTCAATAAATTCATCGGGAATTCCCAAACGAACAACCTCTGCATGATAATTATGGTCTGCCATAAATTCTAACACAGCACTTCCCATTCCTCCCATTATAGAAGCATCTTCTACCGTAATCACTTTTGTAAATTTACCAAACACTTCATGCAACAATATTTCATCTATGGGTTTAACAAACCTCATATCATAATGTGCAACAGATACCCCTTCTTTTTCTAATAATTTTATCGCTTTCGTGGCTTCATTACCTATAGCTCCGATGGTTAATATTGCAAGATCATCTCCGTTTTTTATCCTTTTTCCTGTTCCTACCTTGATTTTCTGAAATGGCTTTTTCCAATCAATCATAACACCTTTTCCTCGAGGATACCGAATAGAAAATGGTCCATTATCTGACAATTGAGCAGTATACATTAAATTTCTCAGCTCCTCTTCATTCATAGGAGCAGCAACAATCATATTGGGCACTGTTCTTAAATAAGCTAAATCATACGCTCCATGATGTGTTGCACCATCAGCTCCAACCAATCCCCCTCTATCTAAACAAAATACAACTGGTAATTTTTGTAAAGCCACATCATGAATCACTTGATCGTATGCTCTTTGCATAAAAGAAGAGTAAATATTACAAAATGGTATTAGACCTTGTGCAGCCATGCCTGCAGAAAATGTTACAGCATGTTGTTCTGCAATACCAACATCAAAAGCTCTTTCTGGCATTGCTTCCATCATAATATTTAAAGAGCAGCCAGAAGGCATGGCTGGGGTAATCCCAACAATTTTTTCATTTTTTTCAGCCAGTTCAACAATAGTATGCCCAAAAACGTCTTGATATTTTGGTGCCTCAGGGCTTTTTGGGTTAATCTTAATGATTTCTCCAGTATCCTTATTAAAAAGGCCAGGAGCATGCCATTTTGTAGTGTCCCCGTCTTCTGCAGGTTGGTACCCCTTTCCTTTTTCAGTAATGCAATGTAATATCTTCGGACCTGGAATATCCTTCAAATCTTCTAACACCTTGGTTAAATAATTTACATCATGACCATCAACTGGACCAAAATATCTAAAGTTTAAAGATTCAAAAAGATTACTTTGTTTGAGTATTGTGGATTTAATTCCATTTTCAATTTTTTGAACAATGGTCTGAGCATTAGGTCCGAATTTGCTCATTTTACCCAATAAATGCCATACCTCATCTTTTACTTTATTATAAGTATGAGACGTTGTGATATCTGTTAAATATTCCTTTAAGGCTCCTACATTAGGATCTATGGCCATGCAATTATCATTCAAAACAACCAACAAATTAGTGTTTTCCACACCACCATGGTTCATTCCTTCAAATGCCATCCCTGCAGTCATAGAACCATCTCCAATTATAGCCACATGTTGCCTGTTCTCTTTTTTTAACCTATCTGCAACAGCCATACCTAACGCTGCCGAAATAGATGTAGAAGAATGCCCTACAGCAAAAGTATCATACTCACTTTCCGATGGTTTAGGAAACCCACTTATTCCTTTATAAATTCTATTGGTATGAAACTGTTCTCTCCTTCCTGTAAGGATTTTATGACCATAAGCTTGATGTCCTACATCCCACACTAACTTATCATCTGGTGTATTAAAAACATAGTGCAAAGCAACTGTCAATTCTACGACACCTAAACTTGCCCCAAAATGACCACCTTGTTGAGAAACAACGTCTACAATAAATTCCCTTAATTCATCACATAATTGAGGTAAATCATCTTCGATAATTTTATCTCTTAAATCTTGGGGAATATTTATTTGCTCTAAAAGCTTACCTGTCTTGTAATCAGCCATGAAACACAAATCTTACCATGCAAAAGTAACTATATTTTACGAATGTTATTAAACAATCATTTCGTTTAATCAACAATTTAAATAACATGATAACGATAAGAAATTCGAAAAATTTTAAAGAATGATTACCTATATAGGTTAACTGTCTGATTTTTGATGTGTCGTTCTCCATCCTCCCCTATTGCAATTACGGCTAGGTAATAAACCCCTGGCATCAATAAATTCTCTGACATATCTCTTCCATCCCATTTCCCTTCTATGTTATTCCACTCATAAACAACTTTCCCACTAGCATTCATCACCCTCGCATTAAATACTTTGATGTTTTCACCTGTCACTCTTAACTCATCGTTACTTCCATCTCCATTAGGACTAATAGCATTTGGTATTCCTCCTTCATTCAACGTAGAAGTTACATTTTTTTCTACTTGAATAAAATTAACAACCGTTTTTGTATTCGCCTTCTCATCGAGAACGGTTAGAGCAACCTTGTAAATACCAGGCTCGGAAAACACATGAATTGGCGATTTTTCATTAGATAACTCTGATCCATCGTTAAAATCCCAAAAATATTGCACTCCATTTCCTTCGGCATCAAATTGAATTTCTAATGGCGCTTTACCTAATAATGTACTTGAAACTATATTTGCCTTAACTTCACTGATTCCTTCAGAAGACTCAACATCTGCTTTTTGTGGGTTTACAGTAGCTTTTTTAACATCAACTTCTGATGGCGCTACATCTTCTTGCTCAATATTTTCTTCTATTTCTACCAATTTCACTTCCTCCTCTATAATAACTCTCTCTTCTTTTTCTACCTCATCTTCATCAACTTCAATTATCGTCACTTCATCATTAATTAAAAATTGCTCATTAACAGGACTAGGTTGCTTCTCATCAATTAGGCTAGGCAACTTTTCTTCATTATTTAGTACTTCTACAGCCTCTACTTGTTGCACAATATTTTTTTCAGTCACATCATCAGTTGTGGCAACAAAAACAGCTACTCCAATTGAAGACAACGCAACAATTCCAGCTACCATTTTTAACAGAATTGACTTTGTTAAAGATGAAGTTAATGAAGGGTTTGTTTTAGGTGAAACATTATTTGGTATAGTGTTGTTTCCAATAGAATTCTTCACATTGCTCCATACAGATGGATCAACATGAGCCTCATAACTATCAAAAGCTTGCTTTAAAACCTCTTCTATATTTTCAAATCCATCTTTCATGTCTATTCCTAAAACACTTCTTTTTTATTTAATCTATTCTGTAAATACACTCTAGCTCTCGAATATTGAGATTTTGAGGTGCTAACAGATATATTCATTTGTTGAGCTATTTCTTTATGAGAGTATCCTTCTATAGCATATAAATTAAAAACTGTTCTAAAGCCTACAGGCATTGACTGAATAACACTCAACAAATCTTGTACTTTTAACTCATCATACCCGTTGGTTTCTGAGTTCGGCAACTGATAATCAATCCTGTCTATTTCAATATTATCATTCGCCTTTTTATTCTTCCTAATATTATCTAAAGCAGTATTAATTACTACTTTTCTAATCCAACCTTCTAAAGAACCTTCACTATTATATAAAGCTAACTTTTCAAAAACTTTTATAAAACCCATCTGCAAAACATCCTTCGCCTCATCTTCACCTCTTGTATACCTCAAGCATACTCCCATCATTTTTTTTGAGTATAAATTAAACAACTGCTCTTGAGCAACGCTATCTTTCTCAAGACACCTTTTTACTAATTGCTCATCAGTTATCATCATTTACTCTCCTTTTAAGATGCTTTTTTTATGCAAAAGGTTGCATTTATACCAAATAAATTAATTTATAGCCTCAAACACTTGTTCAAGAAGGCTTTCTAAATCTAGAACTTCTAACAAATTTAAGCAATTGAATTGTCAGTTTATGGTATCTTTGAGAACAAATTAAAATCTATGTCGAAATTACACCTCATTCCCACTCCAATAGGCAATTTGAAAGACATTACTTTCCGTTCTTTAGAATTACTAAAAAGCGTTGACATGATATTAGCTGAAGACACTAGAACTTCTTCAAAGTTGTTAAAACACTATGAAATTAACAAAAAACTAGTTGCTTATCATCAACATAATGAGCACAAAATAGTTGACCGTATCATTGATAATTTAAAAAGCGGAACAACCATTGCACTCGTTAGTGATGCGGGAACTCCTGCGATATCAGACCCTGGATTTCTCCTTACCAGAGAATGTATTAAAAATAATATTGAAATAGAGTGTTTACCTGGTGCAACTGCTTTTGTTCCTGCATTAGTTAACTCTGGCTTACCATGTGATAAATTTGTTTTTGAAGGGTTTTTACCTCATAAAAAAGGAAGACAAACCCGTTTAAAATTCCTACAAAACGAAACTCGAACTATCGTTTTTTATGAATCTCCACATCGTTTACTTAAAACACTTTATCAATTTTCAGAATATTTTGGAAAAGATCAAAAAATAGCTGTTTCCCGAGAACTCACAAAAATCCATGAGGAAACCATTAGAGGAACCATAACTGAAGTAATTCATTATTATGAAAATAACACCATAAAAGGTGAAATTGTAATTATTGTTGATGCTCCTCAAAAATAATTTTGTTAATAACTAAAACAGGTCATTTTTTTCCTATCAGAGTCGCTTTTTCCTAATTTCGTTCAAAAATTAAATCTAATGGACACATCATTATTAGACCCTATAATTAACCAAAAAGTATCCGACATGGCGGAAAACTTAATTGGTTCTGAAATTATCAAATTAGCAAGCGAAGTAAAGGCAAAAATAGCTGCCGGTGAAAAAATTCATAATTTAACTATTGGTGATTTTGATCCTACAATATTTCCTATTCCTCAAGAATTAAAAGAGGAGATAATTGAAGCGTACAATAATAACGAAACCAATTACCCTCCTGCAAATGGAACACCTGAGTTAAGGGAAGCTGTTACCCGATTTTTACATACTAGAGAAGGATTGGAGTACAATGCTGATCAAATTTTGATTTCTGGTGGAGCAAGACCATTAATTTACGCTGTATACCAAACCATTTTAGACCCAGGAGATACTGTTTTATTTCCAGTCCCCTCATGGAACAACAACCATTACTCACATCTTACAAGAACCAACTCAATTGTTATTGAAACCAGCTCTGAAAATAATTTTATGCCTAAGGCTGCTGAACTAAAACCACACATCGGTGAAGCAAGTCTAATTGCCCTTTGCTCTCCCCTTAATCCTACAGGAACAACTTTTTCAGAAAACGATTTAGAAGAAATCTGTGACTTAATTATTGAAGAAAATAAAAAAAGAGGCGACACTAAAAAACCTGTTTATTTACTATATGATCAAATATATTGGACACTAACTCATGGTGAAACTCGACATTTTGATCCTGTTTCACTTCGTCCTAATATGAAAAACTACACCATATATATTGATGGTATGTCGAAAGCTTTTGCAGCAACAGGAGTTCGTGTAGGGTGGGCTTTTGGCCCTCAAAAAATTATGGATAAAATGCGTGCTATTTTAACTCATGTTGGAGCGTGGTCACCAAAAGCAGAACAAGTTGCTTCTTCCCGTTATTTAGATAATGATGATGCTATTGATGAGTATTTATTCTCTTTTAAAAATGAGATTAATGATCGTTTGACTAAACTATATAAAGGCATTATCAACTTAAAAGAAGAAGGCCATAACATTGACGCAATAACTCCACAAGCTGCTATTTATTTGACAGTTAAATTTGATCTTGTTGGTAAAACAACCGATACAGGAAAAATATTAGAGACTACAGCGGAAGTTACCCAATATTTATTGGACGAAGCAAAACTTGCTATTGTACCATTTTATGCTTTTGGTGCTAAAGAGAAATCTCCTTGGTACAGATTATCTGTAGGAACGACCAAAACAGAAGATATTGATGAGTTATTCAATGAGCTTAAACAAGCTTTAAACAAGTTAAATTAAACTTCAAAAATGAATCTGAATAACTATTGTGTAATAATGGCTGGTGGAATCGGTAGTAGATTTTGGCCAATGAGCAAAACAGCTAGACCTAAACAATTCATTGACATTTTAGGGACTGGAGAAACATTAATCCAACAGACCTATAACAGATTTAAGAAAATTTGCCCAAAAGAAAACATATATATTGTTACCAACGAAATATATAAAAACCTAATTGCTGAACAACTCCCAGAAATTAATAACGAACAAGTAATATATGAGCCTACTATGCGAAACACTGCTCCATGTATCGCTTATGCCAACTATAAAATCGCTGAAACAAATCCTAATGCTAATATCGTTGTAGCTCCTTCCGATCATTTAATTTTGAAAGAAGATGAGTTTATTAAAATTATTAATCAAGCTTTAAATTACACAGCTACATCTGATAGCCTTGTGACTTTGGGCATCACACCAACAAGGCCCGATACTGGGTATGGTTACATACAATTTGACACAAGCAACGACAATTCAGGTAACACTATAAGAAAAGTTAAAACTTTTACTGAAAAACCTGATTTAGAATTGGCAAAACAATTCATTGAGAGTGGTGAGTTTTGTTGGAACTCTGGTATGTTTATATGGAGTTTAAAAAGTATTCAAAAAGCATTTCAAAATCAATTACCAAGTATAGACGAAATATTTAAAGAGGGAATAGGTACCTATAATACTCCTGAGGAAGAAAGTTTTATTGAATCTTCTTATTCTTCATGTAAAAATATTTCTATTGATTATGGCATCATGGAAAAGGCAAAAAACACATTTGTTATTAGTGCTGATATTGGTTGGTCTGATTTAGGCACATGGGGTTCTATATACACGCACCTACCTCATGATGAAAATGCTAATGCTATTTTAGGAAAAAATGTGATGCTGTATGATTCGAGTGAAAATATAGTTAATGTTCCTAAAGATAAACTTGTAGTATTGCAAGGCTTAAAAGATTACATTGTGGTTGAAGCAGATGACACACTCCTAGTTTGCAAAAAACAAGATGAGCAAAAAATAAAACAAATTGTGACAGACATTAAATTATCTAAAAATAAAAGGTTTTATTAATAACTAATTTCAAAAAGTCACCATTTATAACCCAATAGATATTCCTAAACGGATAACGGGGTTTCTTTGTATATAAAAGGATTCTTTTGTTTCATTTAAATTCCATAATGCCAATAGGTAGAAATAGGAAGATTGCCCCATATGCTGTTTTAAGCCTCCCCCAACATAAAGATTAACAATATTAACTCTTTCCTTATTTCCTAGTAAATCAATATTAATTATCTCTGTCTCTACATGACCTAAAAATGGTAAATCCTCAAATAAATACTGACCAAAAACTCTACCACCATATATACTTGTGCTATAATTGTATTGATTATTTTCATAATAAACATAATTAATCCCTACTCCTGTCAATATATTATCTGTTAAAAAATAGCCAACAGTTGGTGCAACTTCAACATAAGTAATAGTACCAAAGGTCAACCCTAAGCCTCCCCCAATAGTAACATTACCCCAATCAAAACCGCTTTTTTGTGGAGCAGTAGCAGTTGAAGAGGAATTATCCCCTAAAACATACTCATCCTCTTCCTGAGCAATTAAACCCAAAGAAAAACACAGAATCAGTATAAAAGAAATACATTTTTTCATTATTCAAATCTACAAATAATTCAAGAAGTATTCCTTTGTTTCGCCCCATAATTCACAACAAGAAATCTTAACTTCGCAATAAAAGTAGACTATGTATTGGGAAAAATTATCTTACGATGAAGTTGCAGCTCAAATAGACGAAGCATTAAATAAAAACATCAGCTATAAAATAAAAAATATACTCGGTGTACCTGGAAGTTACTTAGACGAAGAACAATTTTACGATGATGCTCCTTTCATCGAAGACTCCCCTTTTTTAAAAACATTAGTAGCTAATCCTAACCACATTGGATGCCATACACTAGAAGAAGATGCTGAACCTTTTTTTAAAGGAACACAGGCCATAGAAAAAGATTTAATAAAATTATGTGCAGAAGAAATACTTAGAGGGGAAAAAGATGCCCATGATGGATATGTTGCTTCGGGAGGAACAGAAGCAAACATTCAAGCAATGTGGATTTACCGAAATTATTTTATTAAAGAATATAATGCTTCCCCTAATGAAATTGCTGTTGTCTACTCCGAGGATAGTCATTACTCTATGCCTAAAGGAGCAAACATTCTAAATTTAACTTCTGTTATATTAAATGTCAATGATTCTACTAGAATAATTCTCAAAGAAGATTTAGAAGAAAAGATAATTAAAGCTAAAGATCAAGGTATCAAGTACTTTATCGTTATTGCAAACATGTCAACTACCATGTTTGGTTCTGTGGATGATATTACACCGTTAATCAATTTTTTTGAAAACAACCAACTCCACTACAAACTTCACGTAGATGGTGCTTTCGGAGGATTTATTTATCCTTTCACCAACGAAGAAAGTATTTTTAATTTTCAGAATAAAAAAATTGACTCTTTCACATTAGACGGGCACAAAATGCTTCAATCACCTTATGGCACAGGTGTTTTTATTATTCGAAAGGGATACATGCAGTACGCGCTTACTGAAGAGGCTAATTATGTTCCAGGAAAAGATTACACCATTTGTGGCAGCAGATCAGGAGCTAATGCGGTTTCGATATGGATGATTTTAAAAACTCATGGTTCGGAAGGGTTAAAAGTTAAGATGAGATCATTTGCTGATAGAACAAAATCATTAGGGAAAAAATTAGAAAAACTAGGAGTTGAATTTTTTCATAACCCATCCCTAAATATCATTACCATCAGAGGAAAATATATTTCCGCTGAATTGGCTAAAAAATATTTTTTAGTACCTGATTCTCATAACGATAATCCTAGTTGGTATAAGATCGTTATTATGGATCATGTGAAGCAAGGAGTTTTAGATAAATTCATTATAGACTTGAAGTCAAGCCTTTAACACGAAGAGATTCTTAGGGTTAGTAGTTTTTTGAACATTCCTTTTTCTCAGCTATTTAAAATCAATTCTTGTCATAAAAAAAATGCGGAATTAAGAAAGCGTTGTTAATAAAATTCATCAAAAAACGCTCAAACGCCTATCCATAAAAACTAACTTGCTTGTTGAAAAATATAGTGGATAAAACGTGCTAAAAAATCGATGAATCTACTCTATACTTGTACAAGTATTTTTACTGAAAAGATACTTTTTTTATTAACCGATCAAATCCCTTTTAAGAATGGAGAAAACATTAAGTCAAACAGAAAAATCTTCAAACAAAACTGAAGAAGTTTTAACACCAAAGAATGAAAAATCTGGTGAAAACTCACCAAAAGTGTATTCTTTTGATGAAGCTTTAGCTGAATCAATAAAATATTTTAAGGGTGATGAATTGGCTGCCAATGTGTGGATTAATAAATATGCACTAAAAGACTCTGAAGGGAACATCTACGAAAGTAATCCTGATCAAATGCATCAGAGATTAGCAAAAGAAATTGCTAGAATAGAAGAAAAATATCCTAACCCGTATTCTGAAGAAGAAATTTACGAAGTAATAAGAGACTTTAAATATATTGTGCCACAAGGGGGACCAATGACTGGTATTGGAAACAACTACCAAATTGGTTCATTATCAAATTGTTTTGTTATTGGGAATGACGGCAACTCAGATTCTTATGGTGGTGTAATGAAGGTTGATGAAGAGCAAGTTCAATTAATGAAAAGAAGAGGTGGTGTTGGGCACGACTTATCTCACATACGGCCTAAAGGAAGTCCGGTTAAAAATAGCGCATTAACATCTACAGGGGTGGTTCCTTTTATGGAAAGATACTCGAACTCAACTAGAGAGGTCGCACAAGATGGCCGAAGAGGTGCTTTAATGTTATCTGTTTCTGTAAAACATCCAGATGCCGAACATTTTATTGATGCTAAGATGGATGGAACAAAAGTAACAGGAGCAAATGTTTCAGTAAGAATTGATAATGATTTTATGAAAGCCGTAAAATCTGAATCTGAGTACAAACAACAATATCCTATAAATTCTGATGCACCACAATACACAAGTAGTGTTGATGCTAAAAAATTATGGAACAAAATAATTCATAATGCATGGAAATCTGCTGAGCCTGGAATTTTATTTTGGGATACCGTAATCAACGAATCCATTCCTGATTGCTACGCTGATTTAGGTTTCAAAACAGTTTCTACCAACCCTTGTGGTGAAATTCCTCTTTGTCCTTATGACAGTTGCAGGTTATTGGCTGTTAACTTATATAGCTATGTAGAAAACCCTTTTACAGAGAATGCTACATTTAATTATGAAAAATTCAATAAGCATGTAGGGATGGCTCAACGTATTATGGATGATATCGTTGACTTAGAGATGGAGAAAGTAAATCGTATTATCGAAAAAATTGAATCTGATCCTGAAAGCATAGAAATTAAAAGAACTGAATTAACACTTTGGCAAAAAATTAAAACAAAAGCCATTCAAGGAAGAAGAACTGGTGTTGGTATCACTGCTGAAGGAGACATGTTAGCTGCTTTAGGACATAAATATGGAACTCCTGAGGCAACAAGCTTCTCTACAGATATCCATAAAAAATTAGCTTTAGCTGCTTATCGCTCGTCTGTTTCTATGGCAAAGGATAGAGGTGCTTTTCCTGTTTATGATTCTATAAGAGAAGAAAAAAACCCTATGATTAACCGTATTAAAGAAGCTGATGAAGAGCTTTACAATGACATGGTTAAATATGGAAGAAGAAATATAGCATTATTAACAATTGCTCCTACAGGAACAACAAGTTTAATGACTCAAACTTCTTCAGGTATAGAACCTGTATTTATGGTGTCATACAAAAGAAGAAGAAAAGTTAACCCTAACGACAAACAAGTAAAAGTTGATTTTATTGATGAAGTAGGTGATTCATGGGAAGAATATCATGTTTTCCATCACCAATTCGTAAAATGGTTGGAAGTAAATGGATACGATAAGGATGAAGTTGCTACAATGAATGAAGAAGATTTAAATGGAATCATTGCTAAATCTCCTTATTATGGTGCTACTGCTAATGATGTTGATTGGGTTGAAAAAGTTAGATTACAAGGTGCCGTTCAAAAATGGATTGATCATTCAATAAGTGTTACTGTTAATGTTCCTAATGAATGTCCTGAAGAATTAGTAAGTGAAATTTACTTAACAGGTTGGGAAGAAGGATGTAAAGGTATTACTGTATACAGAGATGGATCAAGAAGCGGTGTATTAGTTTCTAATGACGATAAGAAAGAGGAAAATGAAGAAGAAATCATCACTAAATTTTTAGAGACAAAAGCTCCTAAACGACCTGAGAAATTAGAGGCTGAGATTATTAAATTTAATAACGAACACGAAAAATGGATTGCTGTTATTGGATTGTTAGATGGTAGACCTTACGAAATTTTTACTGGTGGAGCTGAAGAATCTTTCGCTATTCTTTCTCACATCAATGAAGGATGGGTAATTAAAGGAAAATCTGAAGATGGTAAAACAAGATATGATTTCCAATATGAAGATAGTCATGGGTACAAAACCACCATTGAAGGTTTATCAAGAACATTTAATGAAGAATACTGGAATTACGCAAAATTAATTTCAGGTGTACTTCGTCATGGAATGCCTTTAAACTTTGTTGTTGAGATGGTGAATAACCTACATCTTAACGATGAAACATTAAACACATGGAAAAAAGGGGTTGTAAGGGCTCTAAAAAAGTTTATTCCTGACGGAACTAAACCTTCTGAAAACACTTGCCCTAGTTGTAAAGAGCCATCTCTTGTATACGAGGAAGGATGCCTAAACTGTAAAAGCTGTGGACATTCTAAGTGCGGATAATCTTTAATGAATGAATAAAAAACCTCGATTCTGATAGCTATCAGAATCGAGATTTTTTTATATTGACGTTAAATCAACAGAAGAGATGGTAACTGATGGACCTTTATATGAAGAAGGACCTTGAATTTCTCCATTAAAAAACAGTCGACTATCTTTAGCCAACAGCTCAATTTTATATTGATGAGCCTGTTTTTTCGCTACTTTATCTTGAGAAATTTCGCCAATCATATTTCCAGCATAATAAACAACTAAACTTTGGCTTCCCTTTTCAAATGGAATCTCATTTACTTGCTTCCCCTCTTTAAATATTATCATATCCGAACAAGCAACATCTGCTTCGTCACAAACCCATTTAATTTCCAATAATTCTAAATCAACTGAATTACTACTAAGTACATCAAGCGAATTTCCATATACTAAGTACTGAAGATAAGTAGCTGGTGTTTCTCCCTTATTCAAACTCGGGTGAAGAGCAAAAACTCCAACAACACTCAATACAACAAATATGTTTTTTAAATAAGTCATCTTAGTAAACTAAATTCAAAGGTATAACGATTGGCATTCAAAAAAGGTTGCTATAATATTATCCTTTTTTTAAGAAAATGTACTTAATTCCTAAATTGAAACTTAAAGAGAAGTTTCTTGATGAGCTAAACATGCTTGATTCATTCGCTACATTCATTAATCCTTGCTGATAACGAATTCCTGGAGTTATTACAAAAGCTTTTGTAAGATACCTATCTTGCTCTACTCCCAACACTAAACCAAAATCAATTTTTTTACAATCTTTATTGGTAATAGATTGTCCATTCATAATTGAACTAGAAGAGGTTAATTGTCCTCCATATAGCCCTCCAATTAAGTTAGTAGAATACTTTTTATTATCAAAAGTAGATTTATTATGCATTCTCTTAGCCAACACGCTTATCGTTGTGTAATTTAAATTTAACTCTTCTTCAAAAGAGGAAACTTCATTACTAAACTTTCGTTTATAGCCAGAAGTAGAATTAACATTAACATTTGCCTCAACATTCAACTTATCCGAAACAATCCATCCAACTGTTCCTCCAACTGTTGTTCCAAAATCTAGAAAGTATTGTTGAGTATAGTTTTCAAATTCTGAAGATTTTTTAATTGTGCTGATAAAACCTTGTTTTTTAACTCCAAAATTTAAACCTGCATAAAATCTACGCGCATACAATCCAAAAAGAAAATAAGAAGAAAACCGTTTATTATTGAAGACAATTTTATTTTTCCGTTTTTTCACCAAAAATTCTTTTTGTTCAGCAGGTAGTGCAATATCTTTTTCCGATAATCCATTTTTACTCAACCCTCTCTTAATATCCCGATTAGTAAACTCATCACCAAACTTTGGAGCATACAAACTTTCAATTTTTTGAATATCATTTTTATTTGCAAGCAAACTCTCATCTTTTATACCATTGTTATTAATAGCTCCATAATTCCTTGTAGCCACATTTGATGATTTCTTATCTTCTTCTTTTGTTGCCAACAATGCTGATGTAGGAATAATGGATTTATTATTAGCTATTATTTCTTTTGCCTGTTTTATAACAACTTTTTCTTTTGCTGTTTGATGGTTAGAAAGATTCGTTTCTATTGTCAAATCTTTAACATTGTTATCCGCAACGCTACTTTTTTGTTCAAACTGCTGAAAAGCTAAATAACTACCTAACAACAACATAAAAATGGCAGTTCCTCTAAAAGCTAAATTTCTCCACCAAATATATTGATCATATGTGTTCAAAGAAGTAACTAACTTATCCCAAACCGTGGCCGTATCAAGATTAGTCGATAATTTTTCCCACACTGTATAGTCAGGGCGTTCAGTAAATTTCTCTACTTCTTTTTTATACCACTCACTAACATTATCATCCGTAAGGGGAGTACTTGCGTCCAATTCATCAGAAAGAGAACTCCATACCTCTTTATCTGGAGTAACATTATAGTTCTCCATTTCATTTCTATACCAATCTTCTATGTTATCTATATCTTTCACCTCTTATCTGATATAATATTTATTCACCAATTCCCTCAGCACACTTTTTGCTTTAGATAATTGAGACTTAGACGTTCCTATACTTATATTTAACATGTCTGCAATTTCTTTATGCTTATAACCTTCTATCGTGTAAAGATTAAAAATTGTTTTGGCTCCTTTTGGCAGCATATTAATAATTTCCGACAAATCATTTGTTTTAGAAATATCAACTACCTCATCATGAGTTCCAGCTAGATATGCTGATTCTTGAAAATCTACATTGCTCATTCTATTGGTTTTTCTAAAATGGTCTATTGCTGTATTTACAATAATTCTTCTAATCCATGCGCCTACAGCCCACGAATCGTTATACTTATCAAATTTCTTAAAAACCTTAAAAAAGCCATCATGTAATATATCTTGAGCTAAAGCCCTATCTTTTGTGTAGGTTAAACAAACACCAAACATCTGTGCAGAAAACATATTATACAATGCTTCCTGATGCTTCCTACTGCCTTTATAGCAACCTTCTATAATCTCTTCTAACTCCAAATATTTTAGATTAAACTGTGTGGTTATGAGTGTAATACGATAAAAGTAATCAAAAGGTTGTTTCTCAATACATAACAATAAAAAAATAAATAATCCATATTAAAATATAGTAAAATACCCAAATCAAGACCTCTCATATGTTGAAATGTTGTGAAAAAAAACATACTTTCAAAATTGTTGTTTTGGGGTTCTTGCTAACTTTGCTAAGTCTTAAATCGGTCTAATCGAAATTGATTTTAAAATCATTGTCAATTCGAGTGATTTTGAGAAGTGAAACGAAGCAAAATTGTATCGAGAATCAATGATTTTCTAAAGACTTGTTCTCGATAATAAATTCTTGCAGAATTTCACTCGAACTGACACTTTTAAGAAAATTTAAAGATAAATAATTCGAAGATGATAGTATTTTTCAAGAGTAATTCCAATAAAATCATAGCAGTTCAGTTTGATGGAGAGATGAATGAAAGCGATCTGCCAAAGTTAAATTGGTTGCTGGCTGGAGAACGATTAAGTGATACCGAACTTACTGGGTTTTTTATTGGTCCAAAAGCTGAAATGGTTTCTCCATGGAGCACCAATGCTGTTGAGATTACTCAGAACATGGCCATTAAAAATATTATTAGAATTGAGGAGTATAAAATAGCTCAGTCCAATTCAGACTTTTATGATCCAATGTTAGAGATGATGTACACTACTTTAGGTCAAGATATTTTTACCATCAATATTGCTCCAGAAAAAGTACTATACATCGATAATGTTGCCGAATACAACCAACAAGAAGGATTAGCGTTAAGTGATGAAGAGGTTACTTATTTAGAAAATGTAAGCACACGAATTAATAGAAAATTAACTGATAGTGAGGTTTTTGGATTCTCTCAAGTGAATTCTGAACATTGCCGACATAAAATATTCAACGGAACTTTTGTGATTGATGGAAAAGAAAAACCTTCTTCTCTTTTTAACTTGATCCGAAAGACATCTAACGAAAACCCCAACACTATAGTTTCTGCATACAAAGACAATGTTAGTTTTGTAAAAGGACCTAGTGCTATGCAATTTGCTCCAGCCACTCAAAACAAAGCTGATTTCTTTGAAACTAAAGATATTGATACCGTGCTCTCACTGAAAGCAGAGACACATAACTTCCCTACAACTGTTGAACCTTTTAATGGTGCAGCAACAGGATCAGGAGGAGAGATTAGAGACCGTATGGCTGGCGGACAAGGAAGTGTTCCTATGGCTGGAACAGCTGTGTACATGACTGCTTATTCCCGATTGGAAAAAGATAGTCCCAATCGGGAATGGGAAAAAGGTATGGAAGAGAGAAAATGGCTCTACCAAACCCCAATGGATATTCTAATTAAAGCCTCCAATGGTGCTTCTGATTTTGGAAACAAATTTGGCCAACCTTTAATTAATGGCTCCGTTTTAACTTTCGAACATACTGAAGCTGGAAAGAGGTTTGGTTTTGATAAAGTAATTATGCAGGCTGGTGGTATAGGGTATGGCAAATTAAATGATGCTTTAAAACATACTCCAGAAAAAGGAGATAAAATAGTAGTGATCGGTGGTGATAACTATCGTATAGGGATGGGAGGTAGTGCTGTTTCTTCTGTAGCAACTGGAGAGTACAGCAACGCTATCGAGTTAAATGCCATTCAACGTTCTAACCCTGAAATGCAGAAGCGAGCATCTAATGCTGTTCGAGCTTTCGTTGAAGCAACCAATAACCCTATCGTATCTATTCACGATCATGGTGCTGGAGGACATTTAAATTGTCTTTCTGAACTAGTAGAAGAAGTGGGAGGCACTATCAATTTAAGAAAACTACCTGTTGGTGACCCTACTTTATCTGCTAAAGAAATTGTAGGAAACGAATCTCAAGAAAGAATGGGGTTAGTAATTAAAGAAGAAGATATTTCTCTTTTAGAAGAAATATGCAAGAGAGAAAGAGCTCCAATGTATGTAGTTGGAGATATCACTGGTGATCATCACTTTAAATTTGAAGATAAAGAAACAGGTGAAAATCCCATAGACCTGAAAATTGAAGACATGTTTGGGAAACCTCCCAAAACAATCATTTCTGATGTTTCTGTTACTAGCAAGTTTGATCCTATTGAGTACGATAATGCTCAAATTGAAAACTACCTTAAACAAGTTTTACAACTAGAAGCTGTAGCATGTAAAGATTGGCTAACCAATAAAGTTGATCGTTCTGTAACAGGTAAAATTGCCAAACAACAAACCGCTGGAGAAATACAATTACCCCTGAACAATTTAGGCGTAGTTGCGCTAGATTTTAAAGGAGAAAGTGGTATTGCTACCGCGCTTGGTCATGCACCTATTACTGCGCTTATTGATCCAAAAAATGGAAGTAAAATGGCCATTTCAGAAGCCTTAACCAATATTGTTTGGGCTCCATTTAAAGATGGGTTAAAATCTGTTTCGTTAAGTGCCAATTGGATGTGGCCATGCAAAAATGAAGGAGAAGACGCTCGTTTATACGAAGCTGTAGAAGCCATTAGTGATTTCGCCTGTGATTTAGGAATTAATATCCCAACAGGAAAAGATTCTCTTTCTATGGTTCAGAAATATAAAGATGGGTCTGTTTATGCTCCAGGAACAGTTATTATTTCTGCTTCAGGTGAGGTGACTGATGTTAAAAAAGTAATAGAACCTGTTTTAGTAAATGACGAAAACACCTCTCTAATTCTTGTTGATTTTTCAAAAGGAAAATTTGAATTAGGTGGATCTTCTTTTGCTCAAGTATTAAACAAACTAGGAGAAAATACTCCAACCATTACCGACAATAATTACTTTAAAAACGCTTTTAACACCGTACAAAAACTAATTAACCAAGGAGACATTTTAGCTGGTCATGATATTTCGGCTGGTGGTTTAATCACCACGCTCTTAGAAATGAATTTTGCCAATCAAAAGGGTGGAATGTGCATTAATTTTTCTTCATTAGAAGAAAAGGATTTAACAAAAATACTATTCAGTGAAATTGCTGGAATTGTTATACAGGTTAACGATAGTTCTAAGGTTGTTTCAGAGTTAGGTAAAAATGGGGTTCATGCACATATTATCGGAACTCCATGTAGTGATAGAAACATCAACATCAAACACAATGGCGCAGAATTAACTTTTAACATTGATGAGATGAGAGATGTTTGGTATAAAACTTCTTACTTATTAGATCAAAAGCAATCTACCGAAAAATTGGCTAAAGACCGATTTGACAATTATAAAAACAACCAATTGACATACGCTTTCCCTTCATCATTCAATGGAAAGCTTTCAGATTATGGAGTTGAACATGGAAGAAAAAATAAAACTGAAATAAAAGCAGCCATTATCCGAGAGAAAGGAGTAAATGGTGACAGGGAAATGGCTTACTCTTTATTTTTAGCCGGTTTTGACGTGAAGGATATCCACATGACGGATCTTATTGCTGGAAGGGAAGACTTGAGCGATGTAAACATGATTGTTTATGTTGGAGGCTTCTCTAATTCTGATGTGTTAGGTTCTGCCAAAGGATGGGCTGGTGCTTTTTTATACAATCCAAAAGCAAAAGAAGCTTTAGATAATTTTTATGCTCGACCTGATACGCTGAGTTTAGGAGTTTGTAATGGTTGTCAATTGATGCTGGAACTTAACTTAATTGAATCTAAGGGAGCAACTCAACCAATGGCTCATAATACATCTGGAAAATTTGAATCTACCTATCTAAATGTGAATATTCCTGACAACAATTCTGTTATGCTAAATTCATTAGCTGGAAGTCAACTAGGAATTTGGGTGGCTCATGGAGAAGGACGTTTCTTATTTGAAGGTGCTGAAGAAGAGTACAATATTGCCTTAAAATACAGTGGAGATCAATATCCTGCCAATCCAAATGGGTCTGAATACAACACTGCTGGTATTTGCTCTAATGACGGTCGACACTTGGCTATGATGCCTCACTTAGAAAGAATTATCTTCCCATGGCAAGGTGCACACTACCCTACAGGTAAAAAACAAGATGAAGTAACTCCTTGGTTTGAAGCGTTTGTCAATGCAAGAAAGTGGGTGGAGAAAAATTAGTTGGTAATGTTTGATGACCTTTGACCTTGTCATTCTGAATAAAGTTATATTGGAAATCAATCCCGTCCTAAACGATTAAAAAGTTTTAAAAATAGAGAGAGGATTTAAAGTATCTCAAATTACCTTTGAGTTGTACAACAAAAAAACGCTCTCTCTATGTCAAACATAACCTTATT
>Ga0114931_10000962_pt1 | contig 36400 bp, 24 predicted proteins | sample 2SBtaG_FD_89579 | JGI IMG/M metagenome (GOLD analysis project Ga0114931, IMG submission 89579) | Deep subsurface microbial communities from Kolumbo volcano to uncover new lineages of life (NeLLi) - 2SBTROV14_V59a metaG | ecosystem: Environmental > Aquatic > Marine > Volcanic | place: Kolumbo... | reverse complement strand
GCCGCGATAACTGGCGCGTCCGCCGGATTTGCTGATAGATTTGCTGGTGATAACCGAGCTGGTATTCGGCGCAAAGTGGATAATTTTTGCCCCGGCATCCTGCACCTGCCCTTTTCCGGCAAAAGCGATGGACAGAACTTCGCCATGGGCGCCTTCTTCCATAAGCCAAACTGCGGGATATTTTGTGGTTAATTTTGAACCGAGGTTGCCATCAACCCATTCCATCGTCGCATTTTTGTAAGCCACAGCGCGCTTGGTAACCATGTTATATACATTGGTTGACCAGTTTTGAATGGTAGAATAGCGGCAGCGTGCGCCTTCTTTGACGATAATTTCTACCACCGCCGAGTGCAGACTGTCGGTGGAATAGGTGGGTGCGGTACAACCTTCAACATAATGGACATACGCACCTTCTTCTACAATAATGAGCGTCCGTTCAAACTGCCCCATATTTTGGGCGTTGATGCGGAAATACGCTTGCAACGGCAAATCGACATGCACACCTTTTGGCACATACACAAAACTTCCACCCGACCAAACGGCCGTATTCAACGCGGCAAATTTGTTGTCGGAATACGGGATGACCGTGCCAAAATACTCGCGGAAGATGTCTTCGTGTTTAACCAGTGCCTCGCCGGGGTCGAGAAAAATTACGCCTTTGGATTCAAGTTCTTTTTTGATGTTGTGGTAAATTACTTCACTTTCGTACTGTGCGCCAACTCCCGACAAAAACTTTTGCTCGGCTTCGGGGATGCCCAATTTATCGAACGTTTCTTTGATGTCTTCCGGAACATCATCCCACGAGCGTGCCTGCCCCTCTGTCGGTTTGATGTAATAGTAAATATCATCAAAATCAATTTCCTGCATCAACGGACTGCCCCAATTGGGCATCGGGCGATTGGCAAAGTGGCGGTATGCCTTCAATCGGATATCCAACATCCACTCCGGCTCGCCCTTCATCGCCGAAATATTACGAACAACTTCCTCCGACAGCCCTTTTTCTGCCTTAAAAACATAGTCTTCGGGCTGGTTAAATCCATATTTATAATCACCAATATTTACATCAACTGATTGCGACATTCGTCACCTCTTTTATGCGTATTCTTTAATAATTTCGTCGTAACCTTCGGCTTCCAAACGTTCTGCCAATTCTTGCCCACCGGAAAGAATGATGCGGCCATCAACCAGAATGTGAACGAAATCGGGCTTGATGTAATTCAAAATGCGGTTGTAATGGGTGATAACGATTACACCCATATCGTTCCCGGCTTTTACTTTGTTTACGCCCTCAGAAACAATACGCAGTGCGTCAATATCCAATCCGGAATCCGTTTCGTCCATAACGGCAAATTTTGGCTGCAGCAATGCCATTTGCAAAATTTCGGCGCGTTTCTTCTCGCCACCGGAAAAGCTATCGTTCAAATATCGTCGCGCAAACGAGCGATCCATCTTCAGCATTTCCATTTTTTCCAGCAGCAGTTTACGGAATTGGGTGATGGGCATATCGCCATGCACGGCGTTGACTGCTGTGCGCAAAAAGTTTGCCATGCTCACGCCTGGGATGGCGGTAGGGTACTGAAACGCCAAAAAGATGCCATGTTGGGCGCGTTCGTCGGGGCTCATCTCAAGCACATTTTCATCACCCATAAAAACTTCACCAGCTTCAACTTCATATTTCGGATGCCCTGCCAGCGCATATGCCAGCGTGCTTTTACCGCCACCGTTGGGCCCCATAATGGCATGGACTTCGCCCTGTTTCACATCCAAATTGATGCCTTTTAAAATGGGTTTTCCATCGATACTTACGTGCAAATTTTTTATGGATAAGGTTAGTGACATTGTTTTATTTTCTCCATCTGATAAATTTCTTGTTCGACAACCGAGTGGTTGTAACTTCGAAAGGTATTCTACAAGTGTCTGTTTAGTTTGTCAACTTTTTTGTTGTTTAATTTTGCAATGTCTCATGTGGCGTGCTATAATTTCATCTGTGAAAGCTATAAAGGGTTGCAAATGCTAAAAACCGGGCTGTTAGACAACATTCATATTCCCAAAACTCGCCGATTGATTCTATTGGCGTTAAAAGAACATGGGCGGCTCACTGCCGACCAGTTGGCAGAAATGCTCGCCATCAGCGCGGTTGCCGTGCGGCGGCATTTGGACAACTTGCGACACGCTAATTTGGTCTCGTATGAAGAGGTTCAACGTGGCGTGGGGCGTCCCGGTTTTGAGTATTTTCTCACCCCCAAAGCCGACAACCTCTTTCCGCGCAATTATCAGGAACTCGCCGCTGATGTTATTTTGACAGTGCGCGATATGTACGGCAAAGAAGCAGTGGATGCCATTTTCAAAAAACGCTCCAACAAAATTGCGCAGGTTTATCAACCACTCATTTCCGGTTCTTCATTGGAAGAGCGCGTTGAGCAATTGGTAGAATTGCGGCAAGAAGATGGTTATATGGCCAGCTGGCAAAAAGAAACAGACGGCTCCATCACCATCACCGAACACAATTGTCCCATTCAGCATGTCGCCAGCGAATGCGCCCAAGCTTGCCACGAAGATTTGGCACTTTTCGCCAATTTGTTGAATGCCGATGTAATCCGCCTGAAAAATCAGGCTAACGGTGATGCCACCTGCACCTATAAAATAATGGACAAGCGTTCATAAATTGCCCCAACTTTCGACTCATCTGTCAGTTTATAGTAAAATGATGAAAATTTTAATGACACCGAGGACACTGTATGTCACAAGTTACTAAAGAACAAGTTTTAGCCGCATTGAGCCACGTTATCGAACCGGAACTTCATCAAGACATGGTTTCGCTGAACATGATTCAGAACATCGAAATCTCCGGTGGCGATGTGCACTTCGATGTAATTTTGACCACCCCCGCATGCCCGCTGAAAGGGCAAATTCAAGCCGAATGTGAAGCCGCCGTGAAACAGATCCCCGGCGTCACCACCGTTTCGGCAAATTTAGAATCGCAAGTGCCTGCCGATGCCCGGCTAATGGGCAAATTGGAAATGGGCATCAAAAACACCATCGCTGTTGCCAGTGGAAAAGGCGGCGTCGGCAAAAGCACCGTTGCGACCAATTTGGCGCTGTCACTGGCGCTGGAAGGGGCAAAAGTGGGGTTGTTGGATGCCGACATTTACGGCCCCAACATTCCGCTGATGATGGGCGTAGATACCAAACCGCGTGCATTCAACGGCAAAATCGTTCCACCGGTGGGGCACGGCGTAAAGCTCATCAGCATGGGCTTTTTGGTAGACCCGAAACAGCCACTCATCTGGCGCGGCCCGATGCTGCACGGCACTATCCGTCAATTTTTAGAAGATGTGGATTGGGGCGATTTGGACTATTTGGTTGTCGACCTGCCGCCCGGCACCGGCGATGCCAGCCTCAGTTTGGCGCAAAGTATGAGCCTGACCGGTGCGGTCATCGTCACCACCCCGCAAGAGGTTTCCACCAGCGATGTCATCCGCAGCATCGGCATGTTCCGCCAGTTGAACGTGCCCATTTTGGGATTGATTGAAAATATGAGCTATTTCATCGCCCCCGATACCGGCACCCGGTATGATATTTTCGGGCACGGCGGCGGCAGAAAAATGGCAGATGAAAATCACATCGCCTTTTTGGGCGAAATTCCCATCGAAATCGCCGTGCGTGAAGGGGGCGACCAAGGGACGCCAATTGTGGTGCGCGACCCGGAATCGGCTTCGGCGCAGGCAATTCGGAAAGTCTCGCGTTCCGTCGCGGCGATGGTCAGCATCTTCCATCTCTCGCCGGAATACGCCGAGCAAGCTCCCACCGAGCCGAAACTGAACATCATCAGTTAAGTGGAATTTAATGACTGGCGATTGGTTTTCGGAAATTTTCGCCGTACCCAATCGCCAATCATCCCACCCCTATTTTTACGCCAGCGCACTTTCATTCCCCGAATCTTTTACAAAAATACACGATGCCTTTGTGCGGTCAACCATTTGGTGAATGTGCTGCGCCGAGACAAATTCCTGCACGCCAAAAATATTCAAATCGGCTTGCGGGGCATTCGGCAAAAAGTCCGAAAATTTCCCCACTGAAACAATGATGCGGGTGTTGCGCGGCATTCGTCCCAAATCAACCAGCGTCGCCAAAAATGCCCGGGCATTAAGCCGTTCCGTCTCATCATCAATCACTGTGATAAGCCGCAATTCTCCCTGCCACTGCTGTACCAACTGATACGCCAACAGCAACGATAAATCTAAATTACTCAACCGCATACCAATTTGCCAGTTGGGGCTTTGCTCGCGCACCCAAACGTTGATATCCTGCTCGCGCCCCAATAGCACTGTCGGATGTTGAGCATACAAAATTGCTCCCATACCATCGGCGACAGCACGGTCAACTGCCGATTGCAGCATTTTGGTTTTCGCCGATTTGTTCACCGGCAAAAAAAGTGCCGTCGGGTGAAAAAACGCCCCGCTGAGTACATCCAGCCCGGCATGCAGCGCGCGGGGAAACTCGCTGCTTTCTACCAGCGCAGCCCGCGCAAAAACACCATCGTGCGCAAAAGCTTGCACAAATTTCTCTACCGGCGCCACCTTCGATTTTTTCCCCGGTGGATAAATGCCCACCAAATGCACCGACCCGCGCGGGTATGTCAGCGCTTTCAAAAAACGATAGCACCCCAGCAGTTCCAACTCTGACTGCGCCGGAACCAGCAAACTCGGACGCCATGCCCGCTCTTGCGAAGTCGGCATGGTGATAACCCGCATCGCTGCCCACTCTGCCAGCGTGACAAACAACCCGCTGCGCACATCGCTGAACGGGTTTTTCAATTGCCGGTGCGTTAGAAAAATGTACAAGCCGGTAATAACCACTATCGCCACCAAACTGAACAGCGGGTTAATCAAAAACATGGTGATGACCGCACCCACCACCCCGATAATCGGCACGATGTGCGGCACTTTAAAATGGGGACGGAAACTGATGAGCCCCAACGCTTGTTCCAGCACCACCACCCCATTCAGCACGGCATAGGTTATCAGGAAAAACATGGTCATCAGTGGCGCGATAGCGTTCAATCCACCGCCCGTCAGCCCGAACCCCAGCGTCACCAGCGCGATGCCGCCCGTAACCCACATGGCATTTCGCGGTTCGCCGGACGCAGTTCGTTTTGCCAAAAATTCGCCGCCGGGCAGAATATCGTGCTCGGCGATGGCACGCAACACCCGAGGCGCACCCACCAGCGAGTTCAGCGCAGCGGAAAATGTTGCTGCCAAAATACCCGCCAGCACCGCCGGCCCCCACACCGAACGGTCAACCATAATGGTAAAATTAGAGACGAGTTCTGCAGGGGTTGCCACCAGCGACACCCAATATGCCAGCCCCAAATAAATCAACATCGTTACAATGATGGCACTGATGAGTCCGCGCGGAATGCTGCGGCGCGGGTTTTTCAGCGTGCCAGACATATTCACCCCCGCCAACACACCGGTTACTGCCGGAAAAAACACCGCAAAAACCGACCAGAAATTGCCGTCGGGAAAACTGCCCCACAATTGCGGCGTTTGGGTAACACCCGGCGCACCCCACAGCCGAAAACTTCCCAGAAAAACGGAAATCAGCGATGCCACGATGATGACCAAAATGGGATATCGCACCCGTGCCGCCAAACTAACACTGAAATAGGCAATGGCAAAAACAACCGCAAACGCACCGAACACGACTGCCCATGCCGGATGGTTCGGGAAAATGCGCAGCCAGCCTTCGCTAAAAGCAAAAATGTAAAATGCCACCGAAATGGCTTGTGCCAGATAAAACGGCACGGTCACGCTGCCGCTCACTTCCAGCCCCAGCGATTGCGCGATGATAGAAAACGCCCCGCCTGCTCCCACACGAATGTTTGTCGCCACCGAGGCGATGGACAAGCCGGTTGCCATGGTGATGACATTTGCCAGCAAAATGATGAGCATGCCGCCCAGCAAACCCGCATTGCCAACCACCCAGCCCGTGCGCAGATACATCACCGCGCCAAGGATTGTCAATACGGTGGGTAAAAAAACGCCGTCAATTGTGCCAAATTTTTTCTCGCCCGTACTGTCGTCGCGGGCAAAAGGATTACGCAAAGATTCGGTGATAGTTTCCAATGTGGTCATATGAATTTCCTATTTTTGCACTTCAAAGCCTTCACCGGATGATTGAGATAAATCCACCGCCACCGTTTTACCGCCCCAACCGTCCACCAAATCGTGGGCGCGGACAGTGACAGTGGTTACACCCTCCAGAATGCGGATGCCGGACTGCGAACGAGTGAAGGGTTGTTCGGTTTCATGGGGATGCACCAGCAACCGGGTAAACCGGTCGGTGGGGTTTACTTTCACCACCGAACCATCGGGCAGCACAACATCCCAACCGTCGGCATAATTGTCCCAGCCGGTATCGGGATGCGCTACCGTCACATCGAAACGCCATGTGCCATCGGCAGACTGCTTGGCCTTCACAAAAAGCACATCGGCGTTGGCGGCAGATGCAGCAGGCTGAGCCTGCGGGGTTGACGTGGGTTTCGGTGTCGAAGTTACGGCCGGCGGCACAACGGTGGCAGTGGCCGGCGGGAGGTCGGTGGCGGTGGCAGACACGGAGGGCTGCGGTGGTGCAGTTGGTTCGGCGGCAGTGTTTTCAGCCGTTGATGTTTCGGTTTGGCAGGCGGTAAACAGGATTGCAGCAAGCAATCCTACAAAAACTATTGCTATTTTCATCATTCACTCCATAATTTTATGCGGGGGTATCCAGTGTGGTGCGCACTTTTTGCGCCAATTCATGTATGGAAAACGGTTTTTGCAAAAATCGGATGGATTGATGCAATGTCCCTTGGTCGTCCAACAAATCGTTGGTATAGCCGGACATGAATAAAACGGGAAGTTCCGGCAATTTCAAGCGTAATGTTGCCGCCAATTCCGAACCGTCCATCTCCGGCATAATAACATCGGTTAGCAGTAAATCCGGGACAGGGGTGGGTTTTTGTGCCAGCAATCGAAGCGCATTCGCGCCATTTTCTGCCACCCGCAGCGTGTATCCCAGCGCCCGCAGCGAATCGGCGGTAAATGTTCGCACTTGCTCGTCATCTTCCACCAGCAAAATGGTTTCTGTGCCTGTCAACACCGGCTTGTGTTGGCTTTCAGAATTTTCATCGGGCATTTCGGCACTTTCAGATACAGGCCAGAGAATTTTAAAGGTTGTCCCCAACCCTTTTTTGCTATACACAAAAATATCGCCCTCATTTTGTTTGACGATGCCGTACACTGTTGCCAATCCCAACCCGGTGCCATGCCCTTTGGGTTTGGTGGTAAAAAACGGTTCAAAAATTTTCCGGCGCACCGTCTCATCCATTCCCACACCTGTATCGGTGACGCAGAGGCACAGGTATTCTCCGGGACGCGCTCCGGGGTATGATATGGCGTATTTTTCATCCAGCACGATTTTATCGGTTTGGATGGTGATTTTTTTTGCGCGAGAGCCAACCGGCTGTGCATCGATTGCGTCACGGGCATTAACTACCAGATTGACCAATATTTGTTCCAATTGATGCGGGTCGGCATTGATGGGAGGCAAATCCGGCGCAAGTTGGGTTTCGATTGAAATATCTTCTCGAATGAGATGACGCAGCATATCCAGCAAAGCGACAATTTGGCGATTGATACCCACCGTTTGCGGTCGGTGCAGTTGTTTGCGGCTAAATGCCAATAGTTGTCCGGTCAATTTTGCGGCGCGGTTTCCGGCAGCGAGAATACCGTCCAGATTCTTTCGTGCAGGATGGTCTTCCGATAATTTCATCAGCCCCAGCTCTGCCTGCCCGTTGATGGCAGTGAGCAGGTTGTTAAAATCGTGTGCGATACCCCCCGCCAACGTGCCGATGGACTCCATTTTTTGCGCCTGTCGCAGGCGGGCTTCGCTTTCTTGCAGGGCGGCTTCGGCTTGTTTTCGCGCCGTGATGTCAATTTCGGCACAAATACCTTTTTCCACATGCCCGTGTGCGTTTTTAATTGGGTATTCATTTGTCAATAATATGACATAGCTGCCATCGGCGCGGATATCTTCAAATTCTTCGTTCAACACAACTTCGCCACGAAAAACCGCCGCAATATTTTCTTGGGTACGTGTCACATTCTTCGGTTGCACCATCAGCTCGAACATTGTTTTGCCGATAACATAATCTGCCGACCAACCATACACCCGTTCTGCGGTTTTATTCCAATCCAAAATACGCCCGTCACTGTCAAACGTCCAAACCACAACCGGCGCCTCGTCAAACAATGTGCGAAACTTTTCTTCGCTTTCTTTCAGCGCCAATTCGGCTTGTTTTTGGGCGGTCACGTCTTCATAAACCGCTACTATCTCACCGGTGGGAAGTTTGTAAACATAATTATCCCGCCATCGAAATAATCCATCGTTTTCAGTATAGGTTAGTAAAAAATTTTCCGGTTTGCCGGTTTGCCACACCCGCTGCAAAACCTCAAACAATCCGAAACGCATTACCTGCGGAAATACTTGCGATACCGGTTTACCGGTGATATCCTCTCGTTTAATATTCCCCATACGTTCACCGGCGGCATTAAGATTGGTGATGATAAAATCGCGTCCGTTATCGTATGCTTTATACACCACCACCCCACTGCTCATATTGTCGAACAGATGATGAAACCGTTCATTGCTCAACTGCAGCGCCCGATGGATTTGTGCATTTTTCAATGCGATAGCGGCATATCGCCCGAAGGCTTCTGCAAGCCACAAATCGTTTTCGGAAAACTTGGCGCTCATACGGTTAATTGTCATTGCCCCCAACACCTCATCGCCTGCAATAAGCGGGACACTCAACACGCTCTCTTCTTCATCTTCCGTTGTGCCGGGTACTTGGTAAGCATCTTCTATTGTAAAAGCTTCGTTAAATATCAATCCATGCCGAGCTTTTATTGCCTTGCCGGTCAAACTATTCCCAATTTCTATCGGCGTTGCCAAAATTTCATCCTCAAAATCCGGGTCGATGACCACTCGCGGGGTCAAGGTTTTGCCATCGTCTTCCAGTAGAAAAATCGCGCAGCCGAAGGCCTGTAAAATTGTCACCACACCTTCCGCAATGTGCCGCAAAACTTTATCCACATCCAAACTGGCTGTTAGATTTTGGCTCAAATCAACCAGATATTCCAATTCCTGCACACGCTGTAATGTAGTTTTATAAATGGCTTGCAAATCCTGCTCGCTAGCAGACATATATTCCTCCGTAAAAGGCAACGCAGTTGTTATTGTAAACGATTATGACGTCAGTTACAACAATTACCGGACATTAACACCCATCTAACATAACTTTAACGTGATTCTAACTGAAATTGAATACAATAAAACCGATGCAGAAAGTTTTGCAACTTTATGTTTGTTGTCTTTTTGCACAAATTAACTTGTAATCAGGGGGTTCTCATGAATCTGAATAAATATACCGAAAAATCACAAGAAGCCATTTTAGCGGCTCAAAAACTGGCAGAGGATTTTAGCGCAAGCGAAATTTTGCCGGAACACTTACTTTTGGCGCTGTTGCAGCAAGAAGGCGGCATCGTGCCGCAACTCGCCCGCCGATTGGGCATCAACCCCGAAAGCTGGGCGGCAAGCCTGCACACCGACCTTGCCGGGCGCGCCAAAGTGTACGGCGGCAGTCAACCCAGTGTGGGGCAGGCGCTGCACACGGTACTCCGAATGGCAGAAGATGCTGCCGAAAAAATGAAAGACGAATATGTCAGCGTGGAGCATCTGTTTTTGGCGCTGGCAGCGACCATCAAAGATTTTCCCGTTGACCACAACGCCATTTTGCAAGCATTGGCACAGGTACGCGGCAGTCAGCGCGTGACCAGCCAAAATCCCGAAACCACCTACGAAGCGCTGGAAAAATACGGGCGCGACCTGACCGAATTGGCACGCAAAGGCAAAATCGACCCGGTCATCGGGCGCGATGAAGAGATTCGGCGGGTGATACAAGTGCTCAGCCGCCGCACCAAAAACAATCCGGTGCTCATCGGCGAGCCGGGTGTGGGTAAAACCGCCATCGTCGAAGGGCTGGCACAACGCATTGTGCGCGGCGACGTGCCGGAAGGGTTGAAAAACAAAACCATCTTCGCGCTGGATATGGGTTCGCTAATTGCGGGCGCAAAATTCCGCGGCGAATTTGAGGAACGCCTGAAAGCTGTCCTGAAAGAAATTTCGGAAAGCGAAGGGCAAATCATCCTCTTCATCGATGAATTGCACACCGTCGTCGGTGCGGGTGCGGCAGAGGGCGCTATGGACGCGGGCAATATGCTCAAACCGATGCTGGCTCGCGGTGAATTGCACACCATCGGCGCAACAACACTCGATGAATATCGCAAATACGTGGAAAAAGATGCCGCGCTGGAACGCCGATTCCAACCCGTGCTGGTTGATGAACCTTCGGTGGAAGACACCATCAGCATTTTGCGCGGGCTGAAAGAAAAATACGAAGTCCATCACGGTGTGCGCATCCAAGACAGCGCAGTCATCGCCGCCGCGACGATGAGCCATCGCTACATCAGCGACCGTTTTTTGCCCGATAAGGCAATCGACCTGATTGACGAAGCCGCCAGCCGCCTGCGCACAGAAATCGACAGCAAACCGACCGAACTGGACAAAATCGACCGTGCCATTATGCAGTTGGAAATTGAACGCGAGGCACTAAAAAAAGAAAAAGACGCTGCCAGCAAGGAACGATTATCCAAACTGGAAAAAGAGTTGGCGGATTTGAAAGAACAATCAAAAGAATTGACCGCCCGCTGGCAGAACGAAAAAGAAGTCATCCAAACTTTGCGCACCATCAAAGAACAAATTGATGCCACCCGTATCGAAATTGAACACGCCGAACGGCAGCAAGATTTGGAAAAAGCCGCCCGCCTGCGGTACGGAACCCTGCGCGAACTGGAAGAGAAACTCGCCGCGCAGGAAGAAAAACTGCGCGATATGCAGGAACGCGGTTCGCTATTGAAAGAGGAAGTGGATGCGGAAGACATCGCCGACATTGTTTCGCGCTGGACGGGCATTCCGGTGAGCAAGCTGATGGAAGGCGAAAAAGAGAAACTGCTGAAAATGGAAGAACGGCTGCACCGGCGAGTGGTCGGGCAGGATGAAGCCATCAACGCGGTGGCAAATGCGGTGCGGCGTACCCGCGCCGGGTTGAACGACCCCAACCGCCCCATCGGCTCGTTTATTTTCCTCGGACCGACGGGCGTGGGGAAAACCGAACTCGCCCGCGCGCTGGCGGAATTCCTGTTCGACGATGAGCAAGCGATGATTCGCATTGACATGAGCGAATATCAGGAACGGCACACCGTCAGCCGGTTGGTCGGTGCGCCGCCCGGATATGTCGGATATGATGAAGGCGGCCAGCTCACCGAAGCCGTGCGCCGCAAACCGTACAGCGTGGTGCTGTTCGATGAAATTGAAAAAGCGCACCCGGAAGTGTTCAACGTGCTGTTGCAACTGCTGGACGATGGCCGCTTGACCGACAGCCACGGGCGCACGGTGAGTTTCAAAAATGTGGTGGTCATCATGACCAGCAATATCGGCAGCCATCTCATCCAAGAAATGGGTGCAGAAGCCGCAAAATCTCAGGTGTTGGACGCGCTCCATCAGCAGTTCCGTCCCGAATTTTTGAACCGGATTGACGAAATCATCGTCTTCCACAACCTGAGCAAAGAAGATTTGCGCCGCATTGTGGATATTCAATTGGAACACTTGCGTGCTTTGCTGGCAGAACGCAACATCACGCTGGAACTGACCGATGCCGCGAAGAACTATCTGGCGGAGGTTGGTTTCGACCCGACCTTTGGCGCACGACCGCTCAAACGCGCCATCCAGCGTTACTTGCAAGACCCGCTGGCGATGAAAATTCTCTCCGGCGAGTTTATGGACGGCGACACCATCCGTGTGGATGCCAACGGCGACGGATTGACTTTCCATGTGGATATTCCGGTTGTCGAAGGGGAAGTTGTGGCGTAAAACCGGCAGATTGGAGATTGGTGATTGGAGATTGGTGAAAAATTTTCGAATCGCCAATCAACCAATCTCCATTTTTTACGATACCTTTACCCACCCCGCCGGGATTCTGTGATACACTGGGTGCAGGAATAATTTCGAGGTGAGACATGGGCATTTCAGGCGTATCCGGCGCAAGTATGCAAAACTCATTAGCGATGCAGGCCACGGCACAAAAAGGCGTAAAAGTACAGGATCAAATCGCTGGGGCGGTCATCAAACAAACACAAGACCAGCAGAAAATGCTGGCAGAAGCGTTGATAAAAATGATGGACACCGGACGAGTGGACATCCGCGTTTAAACGTTGGTTGCTCAAAAATTAGAGATTGGTTATTGGATGAACGGGGACACAAATCTCCAACATCCAATGAACCAATCTTTTTTTATTCCCGCCGTTTGACCCGCTGCCAGCGTGTCGATTGCCCGCCGGTCAAAAATCGCCATAAACCCATCAGCGCCGCCAAATTGCTGTTCACTAAAAATGTGGGCAGATAAAGCAGTTTCCCCACTTTCCCCCCTGCTGATTGTCGCCGCATGCCGATCAACGCCAGCAGGTAGAATCCAACTTGCCCCGCGAAGATTATCCGCCACAGCCAACCGATGCCCCGCACAGCCAGCCACAAATTTGAAACCAGCGCAGTAATCATCGCCAGTGGAACCAGCGGGCGAGCATATTTGTGCGAAAGTACCTGCCATACCGCTCGCGGTTTTTGCCACGGCAACAAATCTTTCATCAGGGCGAGCGTTTGATACCGCCCGGCAATGATGCGCGCCCGCCGTGCCATTTCATCCCCTGCGGTGGCTGAAACCCGCTCCACCGAGCGGGCACGCGGATTGTAAATGATGCGGTATCCGCGCCGTAAAAGCCGCATGGCCATGAAAAAATCATCGTTGATGATTGCATCCGGCGGGGCTTCAAACAGGTCGCGCCGCAGTGCCAAAATTTCCCCCGGTGCGCCGATGGACGTGCCGAGTTCCGTTTCTTTCTGCTTGATAAACGATTCGTATTTCCAATACAGTCCTTCCGATGCGCCGAGTGCGCCGTCCCCTTTGGCAATCACTTTCGCGCCCGTCACCGCGCCAACGGTGGGGTCGGCGAATGGGGCCACCAGCTCGCGCAGTGCATTTTCGGCATACATATTGTTTGCGTCCGAAAAAACCACAATATCGCCCGATGCCCGTTCTATGGCGCGATTGATGGCCGCCATTTTGCCGCGTCGCGGCGGCGAAAAACTGAGATCCACTCCCTGCGCCGCGAATTGGCGCACGATGTCCGGCGTGCGGTCATCCGAGCCGTCGGCGGCAACTAAAATTTGCAATTTGTCGCGGGGATAATCGAGCGCCAAACTGTTTTTCAGTTTTTGGGCGATGACCGATTCTTCATTGTATGCCGCAATGAGCAGCGTCACAGTCGGGGTGACGGGCAATTTCACAGGTTTACGTCCGATGAGTTTTGCCAACACTGCCAGCACCGCCGAATATCCGAGATAGGTGTAAATGATGAGCGTCACGCTCAGCCAGAAGAAGGTGGTCATTTTAATATTCTCCGTTTCGTTTTCAGCTTTCAGTCGTCTGCGGTCAACAAATGATGCGTGACAAATCTCCAATCGCTAATCACCAATTTCGCACAACGTGCATCACTCACACAAATCAATCTCCACCGCTCGCCAGTCAATATCATCCACCGAGAAGTTGCCGGAACGCGCTATTTGCGCCGTTTTCTCATTCACCGAACGCATGACATCGGTCAGCGGGGTGTAAAAATTACCCGCGTCATCGACCACACCGCTGTTACGCGGGTCGTCGCCATTGCTGCCATATTGATTCGCCCATTGATACCAATTTGCGCCGACAACCCACGGCAAATTTGCCCATGTCGCCACCAGATTTTCATATCCCCAGCCGCGCCGGTATTGGGTTGATACCGTTTTGGGCCGCCAGCGCGACACCGGCACGCCGCCATCTTCCGCCGCCAGCCCAAATTCGGAGATGAAAACCGGGCGTCCGGTGGTATCGTGAAACGTTTCTTTCACCAGCTCCATCCAGCCGCGCGGATGAAATGTGCGGCTCTGGTTAAAATCGGGATACCAGTTGAGCGCAATCACATCAAAGCGGCTGAAAATGTCCATGTTGCGCCGTAAATCGTCGAGCGCGGCGGGGCGGTCGGGGTCGAAACGATTGCTGAAAATCAAATGGTGCATTCCCTGCCCCGTGCGGGTGATGAAATCATCTTCCACCCGCCGGATATTGTCCACGATGGTATCCACATACAATTTATACACCACCCGCTCAAACGCAAACAAATCCGCGCGGAGGGGGTCGCCGTGCCCGCGCAAAAAAGGTTTATCCGCGCCAAGAATATCCGCAAAACTTTTGTAGCGATATTTATGCGCCGGAGATGACCATGCGCGATTCAGGCTTTCGATGGTGGCATACGGTGCGGGATGTTCAAAGCCGGCAGGAATGTCGAGATTGATGTCACTGCCCGCTGCGGCAAAAATCGCGTCCACCGATGGCAGGTCATTTTTGCCCTGCAACCAATCCACAAACGCCAATTGCGCCGTATCGCCCCAAAGAAAATCGTACAAATCCCCGAATGCAAATTCGTTGTCTGTCCAATAGCCCAAAACGCGCGGATTTTTCAGGATTGCGCCATCATCTTCCAAAAGTTTTTTTGCCTCGTTTCGTGCATTTTCCTGCCAGATGGGACTGAAAACATCCGGGAAATTGTGCGGATAATCGCCCAGCGAATTGCCGTTTCTATCTTTCATCACCCATTCCGTTTCGGGCGCGGAAATATCGGATTCGGTGGAAAAGTTGAGCCATTCCACGTAATTCTCGGCAGGTGAATTTTCGTCCGACCGCCAATCCATATTGATCGAAAGGGCATTCCGCGCCATCACCTGCGCCGTGCGCCGATATGCCTCCGAATCCATGCCCACTGCATCGAGCAAAATTTGATTCGCCCCATAACTGACCCCCGTGCCCCAAAAGGGCGTGCCATCCGCGCCGATGAGCCACCATGCGCCCGTGTCATCCCGCGCCACGGTTGCGCCCCAATCGGCGGGCGCGGGCGGGAGGTTCGGCGGTGCGGTGGCGGATTCGATGGGCGGCGCGGCAAATCGGTCGGCGGGGTCGAGGCGGGAAAATTCTGCGGCAGACAGCGGAATGAGCGTCATATCATCTACCCATAGCGTGCCGGGCGAATCGTCGAGCGAGACGCTGACGGTGATTTTTTGGGCTTGATGGGGCGGGGTAATCATCAACGCCACCCGCCGCCATTCGCCGGAAACACCATCGCCCGCATAAAAAGTATCTGTATCGAGTCCGGACTCCGGCAATTGATTGCCACCATCATCAAAATATTTCAACCGAAAAAGCACATGCTCCGGCATGACGTTTTCCGTGTGCAACCACGCTGTCAACAGCAACTTTGCGCCCGGCGCGGGCAAATCCAGTTTATCGGATTCAACAATCACCCGATCTTTCCATGCACTTTCGGAGTTGAAACCGTTCAGCACATTGGCAATCCGAATGGCACGCTTGCCGCTGTGCGCGGTGGCGGGGTCGTCTTCCCATGCGACATCCCACGGGCGCCCCCGCGTGCGTGCCGGTTTTTTCACGTGCCAGCCCGCCGGCGTGAGCATACCGTCTTCAAAACTGCCATTGGGTAATAGATTTTCGTGCCCCGCCACCGCGAAACATGCCGTGCTGTGCCGAATCGCAATCGGCCCGGCAATGTATGCTTTTTGCACCTGTGCGCCGTCGGACACGGTGGCATACACCCAATAATCGCCGTCGGGCACGGCGGCGGTATGCCATTCAAATTGATTGACGGGATCGACAGCGGGAATATCCGCCACAATCAGCGTGCCATCAAAACCACTGTTATCCGAATCATAAAACAGCGAAACCATACGCCCCGATTGGTCGCCATCCGTCCACGCGATGGGCGTGTGCGTGTCATTTTCCACAACCGACGCGGGCGCAACCGGCGGTGGAGTCGGGGTGTTCGGCGTGGATGGGGTTTCGGCGGGGGTGCAGGCGACCAGTGTAATTAAAAATGAAAAATGAAAAATGAAAAATGTTTTAAGTTTCATAGCGTTGAATCAACGTTTTTCAGCGTTCATCTGCGTCCTGAAAAAGTTAAGATTATGCCCTTTCGTCATTCGTCATTCGGCATTCCCTGATAGATTGCCAGCACCCGCCGAATCATTTCATCGGGGTTGAATTTTTCGTTCACCAGCCGATATACCGCCGCGCCAAGTTCTGCCGCAGGGATAGGATTGTCTGCCAGCCAGCGCAATCCGTCCGCCAGCGCACCGGAATCGGCAGGCGGGGCAAAATATGCCGTGCGCCGATGCTCCAGCAGCGTCGCCATTCCCCCCACTTCCGAGACCAGCAGCGGCAATTTTTGCGCGGCGGCTTCCAACAGCGCATATGGCAGCCCTTCCGACAGTGATGGCAGGCAAAAGGCGTTGCACTGCGGCAATATCGCGGAAACATCGTTTCGAAATCCCGCAAAATGCACGATTTCCGCCAATTTCAGCGAATGCGTCTGCGTTTCCAGCGCGGCACGCTCGCGCCCGTCGCCGATGATGAGCAACCGAATGCGCGGATGGGTGTCGCGCACGGTGGCGAGCGCGTCCAGCAGGTGCGAAATACCTTTCACCGGCTCCAGCCGCGCCACCACCGCTACGATCCATGCGTCATCTCCCCAGCCAAGTTTCCGGCGAAAATCGGGCGGCGCGGCGGTGATTTCGGCGGGCGGACGCAGGCTGTTGTGAATCAGCGCGATTTTTTTGGCAGGAATTCCCGTGGCGTGCAAATAGGTTTCCACCGCTTCCGACACGGCGATGAACCGGGTGTCGGCGGTGTTGAGCAATTTCAGCACGGCTTCATATGCCCGTCCCTTCCGCGAGCCACCATGCTCCAGCCGGTATGCGCTGTGAACCGTCGCCACCAGCGGCACACGGGCAACTTTCGCCGCCCAAAAGCCCCAAAATTGCGATTGCACATTGTGCGCATCCACCACCGAGAATCCATCACGGCGGATGGCACCCGCCATAAAAGTGACCGTGCGGGGATCGCTGCGGGCATATGGCACGGGCAGCGCCGCCAACTCCGCTGCTTCGAGCCGCCGGTGCAGCGGTGAATCGTTCAGCACGGCAACGGCATACGGCACACCGCGCCGCGCCAGCAGCGCCGCCGTGTCCTGCACCCGCACTTCCGCCCCGCCGAAGCGTTTTGCCAAATCTATGATGAGAATTTTGTTATGGGTCATTTGTCAATTTGCATTAAAGCGTTCCAGAATTTTAGCGATAGATATATGAAACGTAAAACGTTAAGATTGGCGCGCATCACGCATCACGTTTCACGTTTCACGTTTTTGGGACATAATCTTCTTGAAAGCACATTACCGCATCACCAGCGGCAGAAAAACTTGCTTGTCCAAAACAAGCGGGTTCGCTTCAAACGCGCCGATAGTCGGCGGGTTGGCGCGGAAATTGCCCGCAAAATCGGTGAGGGTGTCCACGGCGATTCCCGCCCCCACCACCGGCGATGTGAGCGGCACGGTGAATCCACCGGTGCCGTGCGCAATCACCGCCGAGTGAAACTGCGGGTCAACCGCGATATTCCCCGCGCCGGATGCCACTGCCGGAACGCTATCGGGCCAATCATTATGGGTGATGGTCCAGCCCGCCGGATTGCCGATATTCGCCGCCACGCCGTTCAGCCCGTTGAACACAATATTGTTTTGAAAGAATATCCCGCTCGGTGGGGTGTGCGAGCCATCCACCGGATCAAAATGAATCGCGTCATGGCGGGAATAAATCACCACATTGTAAAAAATATGCACATCGGCATAGGTGTTTTCCACCGCATTCAACCCCGTGTGCCAATAATTTATCCCCCGCCCTGTGCCAACAATGATGTTGTTGCTGAGGGTTACATTTCGCGTGAACGCGCCGCCGCCCGGTACAGGTTGCTCGTTGGCGATACTGATTCCGTGGGCAGGATAGCCGTGGTCGGTGCGATTATAAACTTCGCTGGTGGCATACAGATAATTGCCGTCCACGGTTACATCCGATACCAGATTCAAATAGATATTCACGCTATATGTATTGAACACGGTATTGCCCGCAATGGTCACAAATTGTGCATGCCCCGGCGTGATGCCTTCCCCCCACGAATCATGCACGGTATTGCCGCGAATGATAATTTGGGTTGACCATGACCCGTCGGGGCGCTCGTTGGTTGACAGCGCCGATGACCAGCCTGCATGACCTTTCGCTTCGTTGGTATTCTCCAGCACAGCGTTCCAAATTTCATTATTTTCAAGGGTGATATGGTCGCCACTGGCACTGATTCCGCGCGCTTGCACATCATGCACGCGATTATTTCGCACGGTGATGAAGGATGAATTATATACGGTGATTCCCCGCCCGCCGGAATTGCGCACTTCGAAGCCGTCAAAAATCACGTGCGCCGATTCGCCGATGAGAATCACGCTTTTGGTGCGGGAAATGCTCGCGCCGGTTCCGTCAAATGTCACTGTTTCACCGGCATACGGTTGCACGGTGATGGGCAGATTTGCCGTGCCATATACGTTATACAACTGGTCTTTTGTGGCGGAATATGTTCCGCCACGCACCAAAATGGTATCACCCGGTTGAGCCGCCCGTCCCGCCCGGTACAACGTGCGGAATGGATTTCCGATGGAGCCATCGCCGCTGCTATCGCTGCCGGTCACGCTCACAAAAATGTTTTGGGGCGATTGCGCCATCGCGGGCACGGCAAACAGCGCGCTGAACAGCAGGAACATCACAAAAATTAGTTTTCCGGTTTTTATGGCGACCATGTCATCCGCTCCAGCACCCACGCCGAATCGCCCGCCGCCCACGGGTCTGCATCCGGCAGCGTGAAGAGTTTTTGCGGCTCGCCGCCGGTGACAGGAACCACCCACACCGCCCACCGCCCATCCCGGTCAGAAGCAAACGCCACCCATTTCCCATCGGGTGAAAAGGTCGGCAAGCCATCATTTCCCGCCGCATTGGAAAGATTCCGTACCGCCGAGCCATCATTTGCCATCACATACACTTCCCAGTTGCCGTCACGCCGCGACATGAACGCCAACTGCGTCGCGCTGGCATCGGCGGGAATGTCATCCGCAAAGACAGAAAGCCGCACGGGGGCAGACAGAATATCCACCCCAACCGAGAAAATGCCGCAGTCGGTGCGCAGGTCGCCCGGCACACACGGGTTGAATGCCACCTGCCCGTTGCTCAGCCATACGGGGAAATTGCCGCGCACGCCGTCCGGCTCGGCAGTGGATGTCAGTACACGCACGGTTGCCGCGCCGGGAATCGGTGGCGTTCCGGCGGGGCGAATCGCCAGCACGGGCGAGCCGTCTGCGCCGGGGGTGGTAAACACAAATGCCGTGCCCTGCGGGTTGAAAAACGGATAGCTGTCGCGGGCGTTGATGCTAGCCAGCGATTCGGTTTGCGTGCCGACATGGTATTCAAATATTTTTTCGGCGGAACTGAATTTCTTGAATACAAACGACACTTTCCGCCCATCCCAAAAGGTATATGATACCCGATTTTGCGCGGAAAATTGTTCGTGATTCACCAATAGCGTGCGCCCGTCCGGTGAAAAATTCGGCTGGCGGGCATACGGAATTTGCGCCACATCGTTGCCGGTAAACGCGCCGAAAATATACGTGTCATAAAATCCCGCCGAATTGAACAGTGGCACGGCTATCTTTCCCTGCGCCCCGCTGAACGTTGGCGGCGCGAGCTGGTAGCGGCTGATGTCGGATGTAGTCTTTTCCGGCAGCCAATCCGGCGGCGGGTCGGGATAATAGCGGTCGCCGGTATTGCGGGCATTTGCCGCCCAGCAGAACGGTTTCCCCGCAGAAACCACATTATATGGAAAAGCGATGGTTGTCACCGTTCCTGCCCGTTCCGCCGATTGTTCCGCACCCGCGTCCCAGTTCCAATCGTCCGCGCGGACATCCCACGGCACGACGGTAGCATGATCAGCGCCAACGGGAAAATTGAGACGATATTCCGCCCCGCGCCCGTGTTCCGGCGCGCCGGTGGCGGGGTCGCAATCGCTATCCACAAAAAGCGAAAATTCCACCGGTTTGCCGGTAGAATTTTCCGCCGTGCGGAATTGCAATTTTGTGCCATTTTCAAATTGAAGAAACGAGACGGCGGTTAAATCAGATCCTGCAAACGGCACATCGCCCGCCCGGTCAAAAACGGTGCGCTGCGGCGTTTTCGGCTGCGAAATATTTACATCCAGCGCGTAAATTTCGTGCGCCGGCGGCAGAAATTCCACTGCCGGTTCAACATATTGCACTTTGAAATCGCCCAAATGCACCGGCGAGCGCGCGCCATTTGTCCATTGCACATATACTTTTGTTTGGATGGGATTGGCTGTCCGCACGGAAAATGTGGCGGTGAGCGGCGGCAAATCAACCAGACGCGGCACTTCAATGGCTGAAAAAGTCACCGTCTGCCCGTCAAATCCTGCCGAAAATGGCTGTGGCGCATCAGCGGAAATGAATTCCAACCCATCCGGCACAGGGAGACTGATTCCGACATCCCATATGCGGAAAGTTTTGTCGGTAGCGGTGGGGTACACCGCCAGCGTCAACGTATCGCCGGAAATGGTGGCGGCGGCAACCGCCTGCAAACGTGGCAATGCCGGTTCCCAGCCAAGCGGGGTGCGCGTCGTGTCGAAGGGTTGAAACGTCACCGTTTCTGTGCCGGGATGTTCGCCATGCCAACTCACCGTGGCTTCCAGCGGGAACACCGTTTGACGCGGGTCGGAAATTTCCAGCGCGAAAGAATTACCGTCTCCGTAATTGTACACATCAGCCAGCCGGATATTCACCGCTCCACCGGCCACCCACACCCGATTTATGGGCAAAATATCCGCCGAAAGGAATCGTGTGCCGGGGGGAATGGGGATGGAAACGGTCACATCATCCACCCGCCAATCGGCACGGCTGGAAATATCGAGCCGCACCGTGATTTTTCCATTTGCCAGCGTCGGCATCAAATCGAGCCAGAACGGAAACTCATCGGTTTGCGCATGCGCGGTCGGTGGGGAAAGCAGCAAAATCAGGGCTGCCAGCACGCCCATCCCCGCACGGAAAAAACGTTGCCATTTCATAACGATTGTGTCACCCGCTCGCCATCCTTTTTCACGATGTAGGCCGGAACGCCCACCACCGTGCAATTCGGCGGAACATTTTTCACCACCACCGCATTCGCGCCGATGCGCACATTATCCCCCACCGAAATCGGGCCGAGTACCTTTGCCCCCGCGCCGATGCGCACATGGTCGCCCAGCGTCGGCGCGCATCCGGTATCATCATTATACCCGATGGAAACTTGCTGGTTAATCCAGCCGTCATCGCCGATGGTGGCATTGATGACCGTGCTAAATCCGTGTTGAATGAACAATCCCCGCCCGATATTCGACGCCTGCCGGATGAACAATGTCGGTTCGGGACGGTAGAAAACACGGGTGGCATATGCGGCCAGTGTACCCGCCAGATTCCCTTTGAATGCCCGAAAATAATATAAATTGCGAAACTCGCGGTACAGCGCCAGCAGCGTCAGCAGGTTGAGAATATCGGATGTGTCATGCGCTTCATCCATCAATTCCACATCCACCCAGCGCCGCACATCCGACAAAATCATCGCCCGCTCATCGGTGATGATGAAAACCAGCAGCATCGGCAACACCAGTGTTTTCTTTATTTTTTTGACGAGTCGGCGTATACTTTTTATCATAATTTTATTCGAAAGACCGCTCATGAAACGCCCAAAACTTTCTGCAATCATCAATTTATTTTTCCGAATGCATCTCTTTGACGGGCTGCACCGCGCCACAAACCGAAACCGGCTGACCGTACTGGCGTATCATCGCATTGACGACCCGCACCGCCCCGGCTTCGACACCTTCACCCCCAATGTGAGCGCCACGCCCGCCCAGTTTGCCGAACAGATGGCATATCTGCGGACGCGGTATTCCGTGGTTTCCGCCAATGATGTGACTGCGTGGCTGCGCGGCGAAAAACCGTTGCCCCCCTACCCCGCCCTCATCACATTTGACGACGGCTATTTTGATAATTTTAAATACGCCTTGCCGGTGCTGAAAAAATTCGGCTTTCCGGCGGTGGTCTTTCTCGCCACCGATTATATCGGCAAAAGCGCTCCTTTTTTCTGGGATTTGGCGGCGTATTGTTTCGCCCACACCGAAAAAACATCTGCGGATTTCCCGCCGGCGGGCGAATTGCGCTGGCATGATTCCAATTCTCGCACCACGGCGATGGTCAGCTGGCTGGAACGGCTGAAAACCGTCCCCGACGTGGAAAAGTGGGCGCACATCCACGCCCTGCCCGATTTGCTGGATGTTGCCATTCCTGATGATGCCTTTGCGGGCATCACCATGACGTGGGCGCAGGTGCGGGAAATGGTCGCCAACGGGGTGACGATGGGCGCGCACACGATGAGCCATCCGGTGTTGACGCGCGTCCCGGCAAAACAGGCACGGGCGGAAGTTTTCGGCTCGAAAGCCTGTATCGAAGCGGAAATCGGTGCGCCGGTGACGACCTTCGCCTACCCCAACGGCCATCCCGCCGATTTCAACGCGGCAATTCAGCGCGATTTGGCGGACGCGGGCATCGAAGCGGCCTTCACACTCGTTTCTGGCCCCGCCACGCCCGCCGAAATGCGCGAAAATCCGTTCACCATCCGGCGCATGTTTTTGAGCCATAAAGACTCACTGCCCCGTTTTGCCGCCAAGCTGGTCGGCCTGCCGCGCATGCTCGGGTTCCCGCGATAACACTTCTCGATATGCCGCCACAATTTTCGTGGCGATGGGCTGCCACGAATACCGCGTTTCAGACAGATGACGGGCGTGTGCGCCCATCTGTGCCGCCAAATCTGAATTGCTGATGATTTTTTCGATGGCGGCGGCCAATTCCGGCGGCGATTGCGGCGAAACCAGCAGCCCGCTTTTCCCTTCCTCCACCACATCGGGCAACCCGCCCACCCGCGTGGCAATCACCGGTTTGCCAAAGGCATACGCCACCTGCATCGAGCCGCTCTGCGTGCTGTTGTGATACGGGTACACCACCACCGTTGCCAGTTCCATCAGCCCCGCCACTTCTTCAAACGGGATATACCGCCCGTCGAAAATCACATCCTCCGCGATACCGAGTTGGTTTGCCTGCGCCCGGTAATCGTCCAAACTGATGTATTTTGACGGAAATCCCGCCACCACCAGTTTTGCCTTTGACTGATGGTGTTTCGCCAACGCAAACGCTTCCAGCAAATCCGGCACGCCTTTGCTCGGCACCAGAATGCCGAAAAAAAGTACCACCGGCACGCCGTCCGGCAGCCCGTATCGCTGGCGCAGTTCAGCGGCGGAAACCGCACCCTGCTCGGCGGTGGTGGGGAATAGTGATTCATTTCCGTGCGGGATGATGGCGAGTTCCGCATCGGGGACTTCAAACAATTCCAGAAATCGGCGGCGGTTGCTTTCGGAATGGAAAAACATCACCCGGAAATTGCGATAGACGCTCGCATACATATTGTTGGCAACGGCAGACACGATTCCCGTTTGCTCGCGCAGTTCAAATTCGTGGCAAATCTGCGTCAGTTTCAACCCACGGCGGCGCAATCGCGCCAGAAAAATGGCTTCAAACGGGAAATTTATTTTCCCAAATTGAATCACGTCCGGTTTTTGTGCCAGCAAAAAGTTGGTCAATTGCCACCATGCGCCAACGAGTTGCAGTGCGCGCAATCCGCGCCGAATATTCCAGAAGATTTTGCGCCGGATTTTCGCCAGTTTTCCGCGCGGTGGGGATTCCATCGAATGTGGGTCGAACATCTGCCAGAGCTTCAACCGCTTTTCCACCGTGAAATTGTGGGGGAAAGCATCCAATTCATAATCGCGCGTGGTCACCAATGTGACGCGCACATCCGGCTCATTTGCCAGCGCCGTGCACAGCTGGTAGGCGTAATGAATCATTCCGCCCGTGCCCATCGGTTCCACCACAAAAAGGTTCATTGGCATCTCATTTCTCCCCGCACACCGCCAGATACAGCGTTTCCAACCGCCGCACCTGCCGCTGAATATCGAATCGTGCTTCCACAATTTGCCGTCCGGTTTTGCCCATTGCCCGCGCCCGTTCAGGATTTTCGAGCAGTTTCAGGCACGCTTCGGTCAGCGCGGACGGGTCAGCCGGGGGAATGAGCAACCCATTTTGCCCGTCATCCAACATTTCCGGCACCCCGCCGACGTCGCTGGCGATAATCGGTTTTTCCGCCGCCATCGCTTCGGCGAGCACGGTGGGCAGGGCTTCGGTCAGTGTGGGCAGCACGAAAATATCGGCGGCGGCGAGAATCTGTGGAATGTCGCGGCGCGTTCCGGCAAAAATCACATGGTCGGACACGCCTTTTTCGGCGGCAATACTTTTTAATTTTTCCCGATGATCCCCATCGCCGACAATCAGGTAGCGAGTATCCGGCACGCGCCGCAGAATATCGGGCAGCGCTTCGAGCAAATATTGAATGCCCTTCGGCTGGCGCAACACTGCCACGGTGACCAGCAACGGTGCATCGGCGGGAATGCCGAGCGCTTCGCGCATGGCGGCGATTTCTGCTGACGAAACGGGCGAAAACCGTGCCAAATCAATGCCGTTGTGCAGCGTCACCACTTTTTGCGGCGGCAAATTTCCCACCCGCAAATGGTGCTGTCGTGTTCCTTCCGAAACGGCAATCACCCGAGCGGGAAAATGGCGCAAAATCCACCAGCGCAATTTGAGCCGCCGGTAGCTTTTTTCGCCTTTTTCGGGTGCATCGGCGGTATGCAGGGTTGAGACGGTGGGAATGCCGAGCAGTTTCGCGGCAGTGCTGCCGAGCGTGTCGGCAAATTCTAGCTGGGTGTGCAGCACGGCGGGCCGTATGCGCCGCAAATAACCGAGCAATCGCGGCAGTGCGGCGGGATCGGCGAGCCGTTTGACCGGCACGAAGTCAATCGGCACACCCAGTTTCTCAATTTCGGCGGCCATAGGATTGTTCTGTTTTACCTGCATCACGCAGACGCGCGGTTCAAAACGGGTACGGTCAAGGTGTTGCAGATAAATAACCAGCAGCCGTTCCGCGCCGCCCATCCCCAGCCCGTCAATCAGAAAAATGACACGTTTGCGGGTGATATTTTTTTTCATCATCCTGACCGGTTTTTTCGCCATGACACAATCCCGCCGATGAGCGCCACCAGCACGCCCAAAGCAATCAAAATGAAAGGTAAAAACGCCGGGGCACTGGAGGGTGGCGGGGTGTAATCTTTTGCCGGAATGGTCGCGGAGATTACACCCGATGCGGCGGGTGTCGCGCCCGCAATCGACGCTACGGTGGGTGTGGGCGTGATTTTTTCCAACGCCACGGGATTCGGAGAAAGTTGCCCAATCGCCGTTTCGAGCGGCTGGCGCACGAATTGTTTGCTTTCGTATGTTTCCACCCGTTTGCCGTTGACATATGCAATATCGCCATCCAAATCGTAATAAACCTGGTCGTTAAATAACGTGTTGATGGCACTCGTCACGCCATCGGTGGTGGTTCCGGTGGCAACCAACACCGCTTTTCCGGCATTCCACGGCGCGGGAATGATTTCCAGCAATCCCACGCTGAATGTGCCCGGCAAGCGATAAACCACATCCCCGACCTGCTGGCGGAGTGTGTCTTCGCCGTTCACAAATGGTTGGGGCAAGCGGTTGTTAATCTGCCCGATGAAATTGTTGGCGGTGGGGCGTCCAAATGCGATGACATGATACGGTGAATTTTGGGTGTCGCTGACCACCGAGCGGGACACCAGCGGCGCAAAACTCGGGCCGGTGGTGAACCCGCCGAGATAGGCTGTGGTTTTCAGCATGCCGAGTAATTCGTCCGTGGTGGGTTTTTCCGGCATGGCAATCAGCAGATCGCTCAAATCCTGCCGCGATAAAAAACGATTGAAGACATCGTGCAGCGAAGCATTGATTTTTACCGCATCGCTTTCTTTGTGCGGCAGATAGAGCGTGCTGTTGGCATCAATGCGCAGCCAGCCCAAATCCAGTTCCGGCAAAGTACATTCGGGAACTTCAATGTTCAAAATGGCTTCAAACGTGAGTTGGTTGAATGTACCGGGGATAAAATCGTTTTTTTGCAATTTGATAACGGTTTGATGCACCCCGTTTTCCTGCACATCAATCGGTGCGCTGCCGACCGGATTGCCATTCAGTTTGACCGTCAACCCTGATTCCATCGGCGTGAGATTGGTGGAAAACGCATAACTCAGGGTGAAAGAGGGGTCATCCAGAATTTCCCAGTTGTATGGCACAAAAAATTTCACGCTGGTGGCATAGCGATTGAACCCATAAAACGTGGTATCTGCAAAACCGAAATCCGCCAGCCGGAACGTGTCATCCGGCGGCGCGGCAGTCGTGCCATCTTCGCGGAATTCTTCAACCACCACCAGATTACCGATGAAACCGTAACGCGGCGAAAGTGTCGAAAGCGCGTGCGCGGCAGTGGCAACAGCGGCATCGGTGTTGCCCGTCACCGCGAGATACACATAATCGGTGCTGTATTCGGATGGGATTTCCTGAATCACACCCTCGGTTTCGGTAATGGGTTGACCATCACCGCCGGTGATGGTCGCACCATCGGCAAGGAGTTGAGTCGGCAGTTTATTTTGCCGGTACAGTTTTTGCAGAAAACTGTTGTTTGCGGGCGTGCCGATGATGATGGCGCTGGCGGTCGCCAGCAGTTCGGGGGTGACATTCGCGGCAGTGGTCACATTCAACGCCAAATTGTTGAACGTGGCCTGCCCCAGCGTCGCCGCCACCGACGCGGCGGCACTCAAATCGGCATCCGAATAATCATCCGGCAAAACAAACAGCACTGGTTCCGGCTCGAATAAATCTTGCACCACAGGGCGGGGAAATTCTGCCAAATCCACCACAATCGGCGCGAGCGTGTATTCAAAATGAAATTGGGAACTATTGTGCACTAAAAGTACCGAAACGCCGCGATTGGTGTCGCAATTGCCACTCAGATATACCACCCGCACAGTTTGGCGCTGGTTGCCGGTTATCGCTTTGGCGGGAATGGGAATGCGCCGCTGCTGGTTTTGTCCGGCATATGGCACAAACGAATCAATCAACTCATCGTTGACGAACACATTGACCAGTGCATCCACCGGCTGATTTTCTACCACTGAACCGTTCGCCGTGCCACCCTGAAATTGCAAGCTGTAATTCAGGTTGAAAAAACTCACTTCGGGCAAAATTTGCCAGCGATATGGCAGCCCGAATTGATATGTCTGCTGGTCAATCGGCGATTTCAATTCGATGTCGCGGTAATCGAGCCGCGCCAGTGTCAAATCGGTGGCGGTATTGCCAGCCGGCACCGGGGCGATGGTCAGGGTTGGCGTGACCGGTGTGGAAATGACGGGCGTTGCGGTGGGTGATTGCGCCAATGCCGTCGCCGATTGTATCTGCCATGCCGCAAACACACTTGCCGCCAGTAACAACACAATCACCGCCGGTTTTTTCGCTTTTGATATGTCCAGCGTATTCATCAATTTCTGCATCGTTTCACGCTCCAAAAACCACAACGGAATCAAATACCCAATCGCCCCGGCGGGAATAATCACCATCAACCTGACAATCGGAGTCCACCCTTCCGAAAACATCACTGCCAGCGCGGCGAAAACTGCCAGCACCGCGCCCGCCGCAAATGCCGGCACCAGTTGCGCCAAAATATCACGCGGGCGGACGTTCACAAATTTCGCGGCGACCAGCATATCTGCCACCATGCGGACAAAACTGGCGGTCAGATGTCCCCACGCAATGCCCACCAGCCCAAATTGCGCCCCGATGATCAGCGCGGGAACCAGCGCCAGCATGTTCAGCACTTCTACTTTCACCAGCACATCGGGCCGCCCGATGGCTTTATAAACATCACCCGCATTGAACCCGATGGAGCGCACCAGCACAAACAGCGCCAACAGTCGCACAATCGGGATGGCGCTCAGCCATTGCTCGCCAAAAATTGCCCGCACCAGCGGGTCGGCGGCGATAGCCAGCCCCAGCGCCAGCGGCACGCTGACAATTTCGACCACCCGCACGGTGGTCAGAAACCCTTTCCGCAGGGTTTCCGGCTGATTCTGCACTTTGGAATATGCCGGAAAAATCGCGCCCGCCATCACCCACAGCGGATTCAGCACCAACAATTCCGGCAGACGGAACGCCAGCGTGTAAATTCCCAGTGCCGTATCGCCGAACATGCGCCCGACGATGAGATAGTCCAAATTATCAGTGGCAATCGTGAGGCCGTCCACGCCCACCACCGAAAGCCCGTAATGCAGCAACGCTTTCGCCCGCGCAGTGAGAATCCGCAGGCGAGGTAGCCACGGAAACGCCACCCACGCCAGCACCACCCCGGCGAGCACTCCCGCCAGTTGGCCGAACACCAGCGCCCACACGCCATAGCCCATCAACGCCAGCGTAATCGACACCACACCTTTTACCGCCGCCCGCCCCAAATCGGGGATGAGTTTGCGCCGAAAATCCAGCTCGCGCTGCAAACGCACAATGTGAATCGCCCCCAGCGAATTGAGGACGAAGGTCAGCCCCAGCCAGCGCAACAGCGGCACAACCTGCGGCTCGCGGAAAAATGCCGCCACCCACGGCGCGGCCACCATCGTCAGCGCAGTCAGCGCCGCACCCAGTAGAAAATTCAGCGTGAAAACCGTGTTCGCCGTTTCTTCCGGATTTTCCTGCTGCTGGATGAGCGCCGCGCCCAGTCCCAAATCCTTCAAAATTGCCAGATAACTGATGGCAAGGGTGGCAAAAGCAACCAATCCGAAATCGTCCGGCGTGAGCAATCGCGCCAAAATTGCGGTGGTGACAAAAACCAACCCCTTCCCCAACCCGAAAGAAGCGTAATTCCAAACCACCCCCAGCGCCGATTTGCGCGCCAGTGTTTTGTTGTCGGTCGGTGTTTCGGTGGTCATTTACGCCGCGCCCTCCACAGTCATGCCGCTTTTTTCTGTCTGATGGTGTTCCCACAATTTGTGGCTAATGTGCCCGGAAGTGATTCCCAACGCAATCAAAACTGTCAGAAAACGGAAAAAATCGCCATGCAAAAAAATGCTGGTGGTGAGATAGGATACGGTGGCAATTTGCAGCGATGCGTCCCAATCGAGCCAATCATCTTCCAACCCCGTCAGATCGCGCCGGTTTTGCCGATAGCGGACAAACAGCGAAATTATCAGCGCAAAAAATGCCAAAAGTCCCAAAATACCCGTTTCGGAAATAATTTCGACATACAGCGAATGCGCCTGCCGAATTTCGGTGCGGTATTCCAGCCCGATTTTTCGTGCATAATCCTGATAATTTATCTCGTAATTACCAATACCCACCCCCAAAATCGGATGGTCGCGGAACATGAGCAAGCCGGAAATCATTTCGCTGGAACGCCCCTGAAATGATTTGTCCACCCGCACCGCCGATGATTTGTCGCCGGTGAATGCGGTGAGGGTTTGCATGCGCTCCAGAAAACCGGCGGGCAAAAACGGCAGCGATGCCGGAATTACCACCACCAACACGGCGGCAATCGCCACCAGTTTTTTCAGATTTACCTTCTGCTGGATGATGGTCAGCAGGAGAATCACACCCAGTGCCATAAATGCGCCGCGGCTGTATGAATTGATGACCACAAACAGCAGCACCAAAAATGTTCCCCCACCGAGTAATTTCCACCAAAATTTCTTTTCGGTGATAAAGCGGAAGAGCGCCAGCGCCAACACGGCATCCAGAATTTGCCCCCAGAAGTTCGGGTCGCCCACCGGGCCGGAAAGACGCATTTGGGTCACATCGGGCGTGACGGTGGCAAAGCCGCCAAAGGTATTGCCATAACTCCCCGTTGCGGCTTGAAATGCTCCCAACAGCGCCACGGCGGAAGTGGTCAAAATTATCAGCCAAATGGTGATTTTAAATTGGCGCACCGTCTGTACAGAATAAATGATGGTGATGGCAATCAACACATCTTTTGCCAGTGTGATAAACGCATCAATCGCCTCGATGCGGTCTGTGGCAAAAAATGTTGAAACCAACCCCACACCAGCATACGCCAGCAACAGCCATTCGGTGCGCTGCACGCGAAACGGCTGGCGGCGGGCAAATCGCCCGGCGATAATGCTCAAAAAGGTCAGTGCCACGAGCGGTTTGTTTATCCCCGGTAATCCCGCATCGGTAAAAATGGATGATACATTGGAAAATACGGTGACGGCCAGCACATACGCGCCCACTTCGGGATAGAAAAAAATCGCCGCGCCGAGCGCCACGCCACCCAACCCGCCCACCGCCAAAAAACCGATTTTTGAATCGCGGTATCCAATCAACAGTACCAGCAATACCAGCGATATCGCCAGCGCGGCGACAAAACTGATGAGGTTGATGGTCAGCCGCAAACGGTTATTCGATGGCACGTTCGTTTTAACATTGGGTGAGGGGGTTGCGTTATGCATCGGTGTTGGTGACATCCTGCGTTTTTGGGGATTGCACGTTTGATTCACGGCGCGGGGCTCCATTTCCGGCTAATGGCGGCGCAGGAATCGGATCCAGGGGAGAAATGGGGAACGCCGGTTGTTCGGCTGCCGTTATTGGCGAGCGAGGTTGTTCTAATGTTTGCGCCAAAATTTCCCGCAGTGTCACAAACGCCAATCCCCCTGCAATTCCCACCATGGCGCTCAAGGTAATGTCGATGGGATGATTGGGAGAAATCGGTTCATTGTTGGGGATGGCAGAATCCACTAATCGCAATTCGTAAATTTCTTGCAAATTGCGAACACTCTGCTCGCCAATTTTGCCGATTTGGTTCGCCAAATCAGCCGCCAATTCCGGCGATGGGCCATCCACGGTTAATTGGATGATGTTGGAATCTGGCAATACCAACGCCGACACGGTGTAATCTTCTATGATGTCCGGAGAGACCCCCAGCGCAGTGGCTGCGGCTTCAATGGTGGTTCGACTGCTCAGGATGTTGGCATAGGTGGTTGCCAGTGTGGTGCGGCTGGCAAGAGTATCCAGACTGTACAGAAGATCACCGATTTCATTGACTTTCAGCGTGGGGTTTACCACAAAATTGGCAGTCGATTCATATATTGGGGTTTGAGAGTAACTATAGAAAACGCCAATGCCGGATATCACAAGCATCATCGCCACGATGACCCACCATCCGCGTTTTAATATATCAAAATACTGACGAAGTTCCATTTCAATTCACTTTTCGAGAAAACACAAATATCAGGTTCTTCCTCGCTGAAGAATAACCGCAAATACCGTTCGCAAAAGAATCTCTACATCAAACATAATTGAACGGTGTTCAATATAAAACATATCCAAATACACCCTGTCGGTAAACTCGGTTTCACCGCGTCCGATAATTTGCCACAAACCGGTGATACCGGGTTTGATATCCAGCCGGGCGGTTTGCCACAACAGGTAGGTATCCGGTGCAAAAGACGTGGGACGCGGGCCGACCAAACTCATATCATTTTTTAGCACATTCAGCAATTGCGGCAATTCATCCAAACTGGTTTTGCGCAATATTTTGCCGATGCGCGTCACACGCGGGTCGTTGGTTATTTTAAAATCAGGCCACTGCAATTCGTTCAGATGTGCATATTTTTGTTTCAATTCTTCGGCATTATGCACCATCGAACGGAATTTGTACATATCAAATCGCCGACCATAGCGTCCGGTGCGTTTTTGCAAGAAGAATACGCCGCCTTTGGGGTCTTCAAGTTTTATCAACGCGGCGACCAGCAATAATACCGGCAACACCACCGGCAGCGAAAGCAAAACCAGAGTGATATCCACCAACCGTTTCATTGCCAAAAAAATGCGGTCAGGGACAATCGCCTTTTGGCGGGTATACCGCGCCATCCACGGGTATTCTTTGGTTACCCGCCGCCGAAATCGCAGAAACTCAATTTCGGTGTGGATGGTATGTTCTGTTGTCGGTGCATCGAAAAAGAGTTGCGCCATTGTTACTCCGCGTTATATCAACCCCATTATGGTTGCCAATCCCCATCCAAAAATAGCGAACAACACGATAAACGCAACAATCAAAATCACCAGATTCCACCGCACGGACGAAGGAGGTTTTCCATTTGATGCGGCAATTTGCCCCATCAGTGCCCGCCGCTGTTCAATGCGTGCCAATTTTCCGCGGATACTCGCCAAGATTTCGTCGGTAGAAGCCAGTTTGGTCAGATAATCTTCACTGCCAAGTTCCTTTCCATACCGAATATCATCGCTGGAGTCTTTGGCGGTCAAAAAGATGATGGGAATATGGTTGGTGAACGGATTGGCGCGAACACGGTCAAAAAGGGCGTATCCGTCCATGCCGGGCATCATAATATCAGTTAAAATGACATCCGGCAGAGCATTGGTTCCTTTTTTTTCTGCTGTTTTTAGTATTTCCAATGCCTGCGAGCCGTTCAATGCCGTGATAACCGTGTAATTTTCCATCTCAAGTGTGAGTTTCAATCCATTTAAAAACTCCGGATTGTCGTCCACTATCATGATCCGTGCTGCACTGTTTCCGGTTTTTGCTTGTGCCATGCGTACTCCTTACTTTCCGGCAACGGGTCTGTTCCCAACCGTTCAACGGATTTTTGCAATAAGTCTTCAAAAACAACGGCCTCATCAGGGAATGATGCATAACCGCATTTTGTTCCCACACCCATTTCTCCGGCGGTTACATCTTCTACATATTCCAGCAAGATTTTCAGGTCGTTTTCAGTTGTTTCGGGACATACGATATAAAATCGCTTTGATTCTCTGTCTTCCAAAATAATATCTGTGGGGCGCAGAAATTTGTGGAGGGTGTTTGCTATATTATTGACGATAAAACTGTGCACCATCTTTTCTTGCGCTTCTCGGATGATTTGATGCGCATCCGGGTTGGTATCACTCAAATCGGGCTGCACGGCAATCACGCCCATCGGGCGGCGATAATGGCGGCTGCGAAACATTTCGCGCTGAATGATGTTGGTGGCTTTTGACATCTGTATTACATGTGCCCCACCATGCCCAATTGTGATTTTTTCGACGGCATTTTCAATTTTCTGCGTTACATTTGTTACCTGATACGCCATCCACACCAACACCAGCAACATTGCCAGTTCGGTTATCGAAAGGTAGGTATATACACCGCCAATCACCGGACGACTGAAGAAGAATGTTTTTATTATCAAGTAAATGATGCCCCACAAAACCATGGCTGTTGAGCGTTTAATATATTGCATTTGAGGCACAGCAATCGTTAGCACTATGGCTATAAAGCCCAGTATATACACAAAAGAGGCAATATTGATAATATTCTTTTCGCCAAAATCAAGCCGTTCAATGTTGAAAAAAAATGATATGCCAATAATGAGCATGATGAGCGTGAGCCGTAAATTTCGCATGCATTTACACTCCGGATTGTGTACTTTAAGCCAATGGTAGAGTTACAGTGAAGGTACTTCCATGTCCGGGGGCGCTGGTTACAGCGATATCGCCACCGTGTGCCAGCACAATTTCTTTCACAATAGCCAACCCTAACCCGGTGCCGGGGATGGTGTGGGTGGTGTCGGCGCGGAAGAAGCGGTCGAAGATTCGCTGTTGGTCCGCCGGGTTGATGCCGATGCCGGTATCGGTCACGGTAATTGCCACAGATTTATTCCCATTGTGCGTTTGTTCTTCCGCGGCAATAGTAATATGCCCCCCCTCGGCAGGTGTATATTTTATGGCATTTTCAATCAAATTTCCCACCACCAGCGATAATTTTTCGGCGGGAATTTTTACCGGCAGCGCATCCTTCTTCCCATGCCAGCGAATCTTAATATGTTTATCGGCAGCAAGTGGCGAAACTTTAGCGATGGACCGCGCTAGCACATCGTTCAATAGTACTATTTCGTCGGAATCCGAGTGTGCCGCCGTATCAAGTTTGGCAAGCGTCAGCACATCATCAATTAATGACGATAGCAAATCGGTTTGGTTGCGGATGCCTATCAGCATTTCTGCGCGCTGTTCGGTTGATAACCGTTCATTATATTTTAACATATTGTTTGAATGCAGTCGAATGATAGACAACGGTGTTTTGAGTTCATGCGTGACACCGGTCATAAACCGCATTTTCATCTGCTCGGCTTCAAAAATCGCACTGATGTCATTCAGCACAATCACCCACCCCGCCGATTCGTCATCAATCTCTATCGGCGAAGTGTGAAGTTGCACAGACAAAATATTGCCATTCGGTTGATTAACCTGCACAAATTCCCTTTGCGCCATGTTTTCTGTCACCAGTGCGCGAATGCTGTCCCATAACGCAGATTGAAATTGCGCGGCTTCGATACTTTCGTTGAAATTGTCTTCCTGAATATTTAAAAGCTGCGCCGCAACCCGATTGAATTTCACTATTCGGCGATTCACGTCCAGTACCAGCACACCATCTGCCATCGTTTTCAGGATGGCTTCCAGTTTGTTTTTTTCCTGCATCAATTCGCGGGTGCGCCGGACCACTTTTTCTTCAACCAGCGCATTGATACGCGCCAGTTCCTGATTTTCTTCGGCGGTTTTTTGTGCTTCGTGATGCGCTGTCAATTCTGCGCGTTTTAGCCGCGCTACCGCCCGCACCCGCGCCAATAGTTCATTGCTCTCAATCGGACGGCTGATATATTCATCGGCGCCCAATTCTAACCCTTTTGAAACCAGTGCCGGCGTTATTGCATGTGAGGTGATAAAAATCAGAGAAATATTCCGGGTCAGGTCATCCGATTTCAACGCCCTGCAAAAAGTGTATCCATCCATGATGGGCATTTGAATATCGCTGAGTACCAAAAACGGCAATTCGGCGCGCGCTATTTGCAAGCCTTCTTTGCCGTTATCTGCCGTGAGTATTTCAAATTCGCTTTTGCGGAATATCAGTTTTAATAATTTCAGGTTTTCCGGTGTATCGTCCACAACCAGAATTTTATTTAAATTTAAGTTTGCTTGCGTACCGGAAGCGTGCTGCGGTGAATATTTTGCCATTTTTTTCATCTCGAAAATGTTGGGTTTTTATTTCACTTTCATCGGAAAACGGAGGATTGTCACGGCTCCGTTGTCATTCTTCAATAGAATGGTGCCCCGCAAGGCATTTTTTACGATATTGCGAACCAATTCTAACCCAATGTTATGCACTTCAAAGGTCAAAACCGATTCATCAAACCCCGGACCATTATCTCGATATTCGATAACGATATCATCATCGCGGGAAATGGCAACATCAATTGCCAAAAACGCCGTTTCGTTTTGGCCATATTTGATAGAATTGGTGGCAAGTTCATTGATTATCAGTGCGATATTGGTGGCTTGCTCGGCGGCAATCTTTAATGGGGATGGGGAAACAGTAAACCGAACAAGCTTCGTGGGCGACATCGAATTTGTAACGGTGCGGATGATTTGCCGTATCAGTTCTTCCAGCGAAATGGGCTGCCATACCGATGCCGATAACAATTCGTGTACCGTCGCCATTCCCCGCACCCGATTCGAGAGTTCTTGCAGCATTTCGGATGTTTCGGCATTATTTTGGCGGCGTTGCTCTAAATACAACAAGCCGATGATAACCGCCAAATTGTTTTTTACCCGGTGATTAACTTCTCGCAGTAAAACACCTTTTGTCTCCGCATCAGATTTGGCTTGCCGATACAAGTTTGCATTTTCCAAAATCACGCCGAGTTGTGCCGCCAGTGCTTCCAGCGCGATGACATCTGCATCATCGAAAGCATGGCGGCGGGTGCTTTCTACATCCAGCACCCCGAAAACGGCAGCGCCAACCTTTATCGGAACAGCCAACTCCGATTGCATATCCGGGATGCACATTAGATAATCGGGGTCGGCAGTGGTATCCGATACCAATTGCGTTTTTCCGGTGCGGGCGGCTCTGCCGATGATACCCTGCGCAATAGATTGCTCGTTCTTTTTGCCGGGTGTTGTTTTTGTGCCCGCGCGGCACGCCACTGATATTGTTTGCTTCTCGGCATTGATTTTTCCAATTTGCACGATGTCATACTGTAAAGATTGGTGGATGAGAGCAACCGTCGAATTTAAAATCTCTTGTTCATCTGCCAGTTGGTTTATTTGTGTGCCCACTTGATGCACCAAAGCCAGTTGTTCGGCACGTTTTTGAGCCGTGAACAACAGCCATGCATTTTCAATGGCGATGGCGG
>Ga0114931_10000961_pt1 | contig 36418 bp, 35 predicted proteins | sample 2SBtaG_FD_89579 | JGI IMG/M metagenome (GOLD analysis project Ga0114931, IMG submission 89579) | Deep subsurface microbial communities from Kolumbo volcano to uncover new lineages of life (NeLLi) - 2SBTROV14_V59a metaG | ecosystem: Environmental > Aquatic > Marine > Volcanic | place: Kolumbo... | reverse complement strand
GGAAAGCGCCGTATCGTCGGCGTCGATGGGGATTTTTTGCTGGGCGACGATGTCGCCGGCATCTGGTTTGAGCACCATGTGGTGCAGGCTGACCCCGGTTTCGCGCTCTCCGTTGATCAGCACCCAGTTGATGGGGCAGCGTCCGCGGTAGCGCGGCAGCAGGGAGCCGTGCAGGTTCAGGGCGCCGTGTGGCGGGATGCCCAGCACCTCGGCACCCACCATGTTGCGGTAGTAGAAGGAAAAGAGGATTTCGGGCTGCATTTCCCGGATGCGGGCAACCCACAGGGGATGGTTGATGCTCTCGGGGGCAAAGACCGGGATGTCGTGGTCGGCGGCCAGCTCGGCCACCGAATCGAACCAGATCCGCTCTCCCGGCTGGTCGGTGTGGGTAAAAACGGCGGCGATCTCGAAGCCGTGTTTGATCAGCGCCCGGATGCCGATGCAGCCGATGTTGTGGTAAGCCAGTACAATGGTCTTCATGGATTCCTTTCTATTCCGATCTATTTCGATGGCGGCGGGTCGTTTCCGGGAGCTGCCGGCCGGTCGCGGCGCTCATTGCCCAGCACCTTGAGCACGAAGTAGCGCGGCCGGCGGCGCACGTCGTGGTAGATGCGGCCGATGTATTCACCCAGCAGTCCCATGCCGATGAACTGGGCGCCCACGAAGATAAACAGAATGGCAAACAGGGTGAACACGCCTTCGGCCGCCCACTGGGCACCGAAGATGAGGCGCATCAGCAGCAGCAGCAGGCCAAAGCCGATGCCGGCCACGGATACCACGGCCCCTGTGATTCCCAGCAGCCGCAAAGGGGCCGTGGTCATGGACGTCAGCAGGTCGAAGAGCAGCGAGAGCAATTTGATGAGGCCGTACTTGGAGCTTCCCCTGCGGCGGGCTTCGTGGCGCACTTCGATCTCCGTGGTGCCCCGCGCGAAGCTGTTGGCCAGGATGGGGATGAAGGTGCTGCGCTCGTGGCAGCTGCGCATGGCATCGACGATGTGCCGCCGGTAGGCGCACAGCATGCAGCCGTAGTCGTGCATCATGACGCCGGTGGATTTCTGCACGGCGCGGTTGATGAGCGCCGAGGCCAGGCGGCGCGAGAGCCTGTCCTGGCGGTGGGCGCGCACGCTGCCCACCACGTCGATGCCCTCCTGCATGTGATCCACCAGGCGCGGGATCTCCTCGGGCGGGTTCTGCAGGTCGGCATCCAGCGTAACGACGATTTCTCCCGCGCACTGGTCGAAGCCCGCCATAACCGCCGCGTGCTGGCCGTAGTTGCGGTTCAAAAATACGCCGATCACTTCGGGGTGCGTGCCGGCCGCCTGTTCGATGCGTGTATCGGAGCCGTCGCTGCTGCCGTCATCCACCAGGATGATTTCGAAGGGACGCTGCATCCGGCGGCAGGCAGCCAGGCAGCGGTTTACCAGTTCGTCCAGGTTTTCGGATTCGTTGAAAAGCGGGATGACGATGGAAACCAGGCCGGGAGTGTTCATGATGCCAGGATGTCCTTGATGGCTGCGGTTACGTCGGTCACGTCTCCGGCGTGCATATCCGGAAACAGGGGCAGTGAGCAGATACGCTCCGAATTCCACTCGGTGTGCGGCAGGTGGTCCGGCGCCGGCTTCAGCGTTTCACGGTAGTACTTCTGTCGGTGAACGGCACGGAAGTGAATGCCGGTGCCGATGTTGCGGTCTTTGAGCGCCTGCATGAATGCGTCACGGTCCATGCCGGCGCGTTCGATGTCCAGGCGGATGACGAACAGATGCCAGGCGTGCCGGTGGGGATAGCTGGGAACGGCCAGCGGGCGGATTTCATCAATGTCCGCCAGCTGTTCATGGTAAAACGCCGCCAGCTGTGCACGCCGGGCGTTGAGTACGTCCAGGCGGTGCAGCTGCTGCAGGCCGAGGGCTGCCAGCACGTCCGGCAGGTTGTATTTGAAGCCCGGCTCCTGCACCTCGGCCTGGGGCGAGCGCCCTTGCTGTCGCCGGTCGTAGGCGTCCACCCCCAGTCCGTGGAACCTGAGGCCGCGGATACGTTCGCAGAAGGCGGGGTCATCGCTGCACAGCATGCCGCCCTCGGCGCATGTCAGGTTCTTGATGGGGTGAAACGAGAAGATGGCCGTGCCATGTGCACCCACAAGGTCGCCGCGGTAGGCGCTGCCGGCGGCGTGGGCGGCGTCTTCGATGATCGCGATGCCGTGGCGTTCGGCCAGACGGCGCAGCGGGTGCATGTCCACCGGCGCGCCGGCAAAGTGTACCGGGATGATGAGGCGCGTGCGGGCGGAAATCAGGTCTTGGACGGTCCGTGCGCTGATCATCAGCGTGTCGCGCTCAATATCGGCGAAAACGGGGCGGGCACCGCACAAGGTGATCAGATTGACGGTGGAGACCCAGGTCATGGAGGGCGTGATGACCTCGTCACCCGGCCCGATACCGGCGGCCGCCAGCGCCAGGTGCATGCCGGCCGTGGCCGAGGAAAGCGCCACCGCACTTTTGCTGCCCACGTAGCGGCAAAATTGCTCCTCGAAGGCGGCGTTTTGCGGCCCGCTGGTGATCCATCCCGAACGCAGCACGTCCGCCACGGCGGCAATGTCCGCCTCGGTGATGGAAGGGCGTGAAAAAGGCAAAAACTCTTTTCGCATGACCTGTTTCGCCGGGTGTCGCACGGCTTCATAAAAAGGTTGCCGTCGAGCCGTGCAATATGCCTTTTAGGCTCGGCCGGCGGTGCCGTAATATAGGGCAGAAATGTGCAAAGTGCAACCACACAGTTGCCGGCTGTCGGCGAAAATTACGGCGACCTGCTGCGGCCGGCAAGATCGCGCATGTCCACCAGGTGCACCCGCGGGTGGGCCGCCAGGGTTTCGATCAGAAGCGCCAGAAATTCGCAGGCGGCGGCATTCATGCGCCGGTGATGGATCATGATGCCGCAGGTGCCGCAGGCAAAGGCATAACGCAGCTCCGCGGCCAGGCCCCTTGCGGCGTCTTGCGCGTTGTTTTCACAACGGGTGTGCAGGTCCACATTCACGGCGATGTCCGGCGGTTCTAACGGCCCGCTTGCGCGCGCGCCGGCATCGCGGGAAACGGCCAGGTAGCCGTGCGCCTTCAGCAGCGCCAGGGCCTCGCGGCTGCAGCGGTTCCAGGGTGGCGTGAAAATGGGGGTAAACCGGCCGCCCATCAGCGCCTGCAGGCGTTTTCTGCCGCGCAGAAGATCGGCCTCCAGCATTGCCGGCGTACGCGCCGGGCCGAACTCCTGCTTTTTGCCCCGCTTTTCGTGGTTGACGTGCCGCCAGCCATGCTGGTGCCAGCACCAGTGGCGCCGGTTGCCGGTGCTTGCGCGCAACAGAAAGCGCCAGCGCGGCCGCGTGAGCCACGCCGGCACTACGGCCAGTGCCAGCGGCGCCTGCTGCCTGCTGAAGATCGCGAGCAGCCGGGAAAAGGACCGTGAGGGGACGCCGATGTCGTCGGCGCGGAAGAAAACGCGTACCCCGGTACCGGCGGGAATATGCGCCAGGCTGTCGTGAACAAGGGCCGTGAGCGTCTTGTGCGGCGCCTTGCGCCATAAAACATGGCAGCCGGCGGGCATCTACAGCCTCCTGCGGCCGTCGGCGTGCGCTGCCAGCCAGCGTGCGGTGGCCGCGGCACCCTGCATGTCGATGGCAATGTGCGTACGTTCCGCCTGCTGCAGCAGGGACTGCATCCTGACGGCCAGGCGCCGCGGATCGAGATCGGCCTGCGTCAGCCGCTGCATGGCGCCCAGTTCTGCCAGCCGCTCAACGCGCAGACCCTGCTCACGGTCCTGCGGTGAAGGCCACACCAGCGCCGGTATACCGGCGGCCAGTATGTTCATGCAGGTGTTGTAGCCGCCCAGGCTGAGAGACAGGTCGGCGGCGGCCAGGCAGGAGAGGAAATCGGTGGTAAAGCGTGCGATGTGCACGTTTTTAGCGGCGCGCCGTTTCAGATCTGCGATGGCGCTGTCCTTGCCGAACGGCCCGGTAAACAGCTGCAGGCGGTAGCCGGAGGGGGGTTCGAGAAAGTTCATGGCCGCAACGGCGGCCGATAGCAGCTGCCCGCCGATACGCCCGCCGCCGGCGCTGGCGACCACCAGTTTTTCATCTGCGGCCAGGCCCAGTTCGGCGCGCAGGCGTCGGCGTGCGCCTTCCGGCACGGCCGGCGCCACGTAGCCGGTATAGACCAGCGGCACGGGAATGTCGGCGGTGCGCGCAAAGGTCGCGTCCAGGCGGATTACGTTTGGGTCGCCGTGGACCAGCAGGGCGTCGAAAAAACGCTGTAAAATGCGGATGGCACGCGTCTCGTAGGTCTGCGGGTCGTTTTTTTCCACCAGGATGTCGCGCAGGCTGCAGACGACGCTGCAGCGGTCGTGCGGCCGGCTGTGGAGCATTTCCAGGAGGGGAATGATTTCGAAAGAAAAGGCGCGCCGGCCGAAAGGGTACAGTTCGATGAGCAGAACGTCCGGCTTTTCCGTACGGAAAATGTCCAGCAGCCGCCGGCACCGCCGGGATTTGATCTGTTCCACATCCTGTCCCGGCTCCAGGGCCAGAAGCCGGGTGAATTGTTTGTCCATCTTCAGGCTGGTCAGCGGAACATGGCGTACATGCTTCGGCAGATGGGCGTCCACCGGCGGGCCGCCGGTAATCAGCAGAACGTCGTGGTCCGCGAGTGCGCGGCAGATCTCCAGGATTCTGAAAAAATGACCGATACCGAGCACGTACTGGCAGTAGGCGGCAATTTTCATGGTCACCTCAGGTCTATGGCGTTGACGTCAACCCGCCAGGGCCGGCCGGCCCCGGCGGTGATGCGGTGCAGGTGGTACGGCAGCAGCAGCGGCGCTTCTGACGGCACGAAGCGGCGCCCGCGCAAATGGTAAACCAGGCATTTGATGACACCTTCATGGGTGACCACCAGGATGCGGGCACCGGGCCAGCGTGCAACAGCCTCCGCCAGTGCCCGAAAGGCGCGCCGCCGCACACTGCGGCGGTCTTCGCCCCCCGGCGGGCGGAAGCGCCAGCCGGTCTGTTCGAGGGCCTCGAGCCGGTCTTTCGCACCGGCACGGATTTCGGACAGGCGTCTGCCGCTCCAGCGGCCCCAGTTCTGCTCCTGCAACCGCGTGTCGGTGTGCAGCTCGGCACGCACGGAAAGGTTCACCAGTTCGGCGGTCTGCACTGCCCGGTGGCTGTCGCTGGAAAGGATGCTGTCCCAGTTTTCACTTGCCAGGCGCCGGCCCCAGCGCCGGGCCGCGTCTTCGCCGACAGGCGCCAGGGCCGGATCCATCTGTCCCATGATGCGTTTTTTCAGGTTCCAGGCGGTGGGTGCGTGCCGGATCAGGCCGAACTGTGTGGCGGCGGCTGTCTGGCTCATGGCACGCTGCATGTTTCCGCCAGCGCGGTCCGGAAGCGTTGCGCCAGGTTCCGGATCAGCAAGCGATTGTCGAAATGCTGCCGCACCCTTTGGCGTCCGCGGGCGATGACGCGCTGCCGCAGGCCGTGGTCGGTGAGCAGGCGCAGCGCGGCGCCGCCCATTTCAGCGGGATTGCGGGGTGCGACCAGCAGGCCGCCAGCTTGGTCTTGGACCAGTTCGGGAATCGCCGATACGCGTGTGGCGACCACCGGTACACCCATGGCCATGCTCTCCAACAGCACGTTGGGAATCCCGTCGCGGTCGCCATTGGCCGCGACCTCGCATCCCAGCAGGAAGAGGTCGGCGCGGCGGTAGTGTTTCAGCACCACGTCATGGGGCTGGGTACCCAGCCAGCTTACGGCCGATTCCAGTTGCAGGCTGCGGAGATGCCCCAGGATTTCCGCCCGTGCTTCGCCGTCGCCGATGAGCACGTGCTCGAAAGGCACGCTGCGTGCGCGCAGCCAAACCAGGGCCTTAAAGACGGTGGGCAGGCCTTTTTTGGGTGTCAGGCGCGCCACGGTCAGCAGGCGGTAGGGGCTGTGGGGCCGCGCTTCACCTGCACCCGGGCTGGTGCCGGCGGAAAAGCGGCGCACATCGATGCCGTGGTAGACGCAGTCGATGGGTGTGCGGCAGGTGGACGCCAGGCGCTGCAGGTACCGCCGGTTGTATCGTGTACAGGTCACCACGAAACGCGCGCGGGCGATTTTTTCGGATAGCTGCTGCGGGTGCGAGGTGTAGATATCCTTGGCGTGGGCCGTGAAACTGAACGGCAGGCCACCCAGAAGGCCGGCAAACAGTGCCACCGAAGTCGGCGAGTGGGCGAAATGCGCGTGCAGATGCGCAACGCCGCTGCCGGGCAGCAGGCGGCGCACCAGAAAACCGGCCTGCAGCAGGTGCTTTAAGGTAGCGGAGCGGCGTGTGCGCAAAAAGCGTGTGCAGGCCATTTTCAGCGCCTGTCTGTAGCGAACCGGCGCTTGTGCGGCCAGCAGCAGGTTTTCTCTGACCAGCTGTGGCAATTTGGGCAGCATACGTTCGGGCAGGTAGTCGACCGCGGCTTCGATCCGCCGGACGCTGGCATGGCTGAAGGTTTCCCGCGGCTGGCGCATGGAAAAAATGTGCACGCGAAACCCCAGCTGCTCCAGCAGCAGGATTTCATTGGAGATGAAGGTTTCCGAAATGCGCGGATAACCTTTCAGAATCATGCCCAGAACCGGGCGCCGGCCGGATTTCAGCATACCCTGCCTTTGAAAGCCGCCAGCCGGCGGCACATGACGTCCAGTCCGGTGAGGCGGAAATTCGATACGGCTGTGAGGTAACGGCGGGGGGCGTTGAGCAGGGAATCGACTTTTTGCTGCAGGTGCACGGGCGTGAGTTCACTCCAGGGAATGTAGTCCACCAGGTTGCAGCCCGCCATGGCCTGGGCCCGGATGAGCTGTTCGCGCCGCGGGGCTTCGCGGGGGATGACCAGCGAAACGGTCTTCTGGCTGAGGATTTCGCACAGCGTGTTGTAGCCGCCCATGCTGATGACCAGGTCGGCGGCGGCCAGCAGCTTTTCCATCTGGCGGTAGAAGTGATAGGTGCGGATCTTCAGCCGGCGGGCGCGGCGGAACAGGTTGCGGCGTTGTGCCTTGGGCATGAAGGGGCCGGTGACCAGGATGCTGTTCACCGCCAGAGGCGTGCGCTCCAGCATGGCCAGGTAGGTGTCCATGACGGCGTACCCGTCGCCGCCGCCGCCGGTGGTGACGACCACCAGTTTGCCTTTCCCGTTGACCATGTGCTCACGCCGCGTCTTGCGCCGCGTTTCTCTTGACGGGGTTTTGCGCGGGATGTAGCCGGTAAAGTGGATCTTGGAGCTGATACAGGCGGGAATGGCGTATTCCCGGATGGGGTCGTACAGGGACTTAAGACCGTATATCCAGATTTCCGAGTACAGTTCGTCCAGCGTGCGGTAGATCCCCTTCTCGTGCCAGTCGCGGCGCACGACCGCGGCGTCGTCCATGACGTCACGCAGGCCCAGGATCGTGCGGCTTTTGGGCATGCAGCGTTTGAGCCACTGGAGTGTCGGCAGAATCTCCTTTTTCAATCCCAGCGGCTCCTTGTCCACGATGAACAGGTCCGGCCGAAAGGCCTTGGCAGTGGCCGTGATGATATTCTTGCGGATGTCCAAAGCGTGTTTGGGGTTGATCTTGATGGACAGGGGCAGATACTCGTCGTTGGTTTTCTTGATCATGCCCGGAATGCGCACGAAATCGACCTGTTCCGGGAAGGCGAAGCGGCCGGCGATGGGCGATCCGGTGAGAATCAGAATGTTGACGTCCGGCCCCCTGAGACTGGCGGCAATGGCCATGGTGCGGCGGATATGACCCAGCCCGTAGGTGTCGTGGGAGTACATCAGAATGTTGTAGGTCGCCTGGCGGGCCATGGCTTATGGGTTGCCCCCGGCGATGGGTCGGGGGTCCGGGCCTTCGTCGAGCCAAAAACGCTCACCGCAGACCTGTTGGAGGTATTCCCGGCGGCTGATAGCGCGGCGCGTTGCAATTTTGCGGGCGGGATTGCCGGCCCAGATTTCATAGGGACCGGGATTGCGTGTCAGCACCGACCCGCCGCCCAGAATGAAGCCGTCGGGGATGTCCGTCACCTGGTAGAGCACCAGTGACCCGTCGTGGATCCAGACGTCGGCGCCGATGCGTTTGTCCTGGAACAGGATGCCGTAGGTCTCCTGCACCCGGCTCAAGGGAATTCGGCCGGCATGAATGTGGTCGTGCGTGTAGATGCGCGTGCGCGGTCCGATATTGCACCACGGTCCGATGGATATCGATCCGGTACAGTCCAGGATGCAGTAGGGGCTGATGACCAGGTTCGTTTCACGGTCCGGCGTGGCATAGGCCTCCGGTGAAATGTACAGTTTACCCTTGCCGATATCCGAATGCGGATGGCGTACGGCTTTCGAAAGCGCGGCATCCAGCGCCTGCCGCGACATGGTGGCGCACGCAAAGCACATAAGTTCGGGTGTATCTCCGTGGCGTAAGGGTTTTCGTTGCGGTATGAGTAATGTAGTTGCCGGCATTTTGTCAAGGTGAAGATGTGCCCTCCCGGGCGGTCAGCAGGCCGGCGGGCTGTAGAAACGGAAAAAATGGCGCATGATGAAATCGACACAGTCTGAATTGACGTGAAAATTTTCCTTGCCTTCGGAAAACCAGCTGCGGCCGGTCAGCGGCTGGTAGATGGTGGCCATTTCAAAGGCCGGAAAGTAATGCGCGTTGTCGTGGCGCGAGCAGAATTCATCGGCGGCCGCCCGCAGCGTGGACTTGGAGTTGCACGACGCGCTGATCACATCGACATCGCGGCGGAAGGTGGCCCACAGGTGCACCGGGGAAACCGTGATCAGCAGGCGGCAGGCCGGGTTGTGGCGCGCCAGGATGGCGTGGATACGTTCCAGATTGTCCATGTTTTCATTGTATCGACTGACCCGGAAGCGGTAGCGTGTCATGTCGCCGCCCTCGTTGACGTAGGGGCCCGACGGCAGGCAGATCACGGCGCCGTCTTCGCGGTCCTGCCAGATTTCGGTCAGGCCCAGCGTCAGAATCAGCACCTCGGCGCGCTCCAGGGCGCGCCGCGAGCAGATTCTGTGGCAGGTGAAATCGGCTTCGGCCGCCTGCAGGTCGTCGTAGAGGATGATGCGGCGGTAAGGGTCCTGGATGCGGCCGCTTTGCGGTGTGTGCCACCAGCGCAGCGCCGGCCGCCAGGTTTCAAAGGTGTACTCGAAGATCTGGCGCAGGCAGAAGGTGTTGTAGATACGCTCCCAGGCGGCGCTGGCGTGCACCGCGGCCGGGTGATGGGTTTCTTCGGTGATGTAGGCGTAGCCCTTTGCCAGCAGGATTTTGCGGATTTCGCGCGCAAAGCAGGATCCCATGGAGGCGATCGGGGTGTCCGGCGAAATGGCCAGCGCCTGCCGCGGCGCGGCGGGAAAGTTTCCGTCCGGGGGCGGATTGCGGTAGGATCCCGGGAAAACCTGCCAGGGCTCGAAGCGGTGTACGGGGTGGACGTCGGAACGTGCCATTTTGATTTTTTCGTTGGGAATCCCGCCTGTATGGGCAGTCTTGAATCTGCTGGCGAAGGATTTCCATGTCCTTTTGAAAATGCTCTTTTTTACAAAGGATATTATGCCCGGCCGATAAATGTCAAGCGCCGCCGTTGTGTGGCCATCATCGTAGGGTGCCGTATGGCAGCCGTGTCGCGATCAAAGGTATCGGCGGCCTGTCTTCATCCGTTCCCGCTGCCGACGCCGATCACGGTGCGAAATCCGACCTCTTCAAAGGCTTCCCAAGGGTGACGCGTGACCAGCGCCGGGCCCTTTACCGATGACGGAGGGCTGTTGTCGAAAGCACCCAGGACGACGTACTCCAGGCGCTCCTTCCCCCCTGCGGTCCCCTCCCGTATGATGCGCAGCCCCCATTCGCCCAGGCCGCTGTTCAGTCCGCGGATACCCAGGGCGTTGGCCTTCAGCATCAAAACCGACATGTTTTTTTTCGAAAGTTCCGCTTTGGCGAGGGGCGGTGGCGAAATCGCCTTGCCGTCCGCCTGGTTGGCCATCATCCGTGCCATGCCGGTGGCGGTCTTTGGCTGTTCCTGCGGGTTTTGAGGGCCGGCAGCCGGAGCGGGCGAGCCTTTTTGGATGGCATACAGCCATTCGGTGGCTGTGGGCAGGCGCCGTCCGTAGAAGCGGGCAAAAGCCGATGCCCCGTAGGCCGTCACCCGCAGTACCGGACTGGCGGCGTATTTGGGGCTGTTTAAGCGAAACTTTCCGTTTTTGAACAGGATCGGCTCGTATCCCTCCATGACTTCACCGAGCAGCAGCAGGATGCGGTTTCCGCTTCTTACCACCGCACCCTTCACCTGGATATATAAAAGCAATTGATTTAAGAATTCCACATACTGGTGGTTGGTCACCGGCGTCTCGTCCATGAAAAAGGAATGTACCGTTGTTTTTTTGCCGGCGGACACCCATCCGCGCGGAAAGGTCAGGGGGCCGCCGCGGACGATATGCAGCAGCATGCCGTCTTCGGCGCGGATCGATGCGGGCAGGGAGCCGGTGGTGCCTGCGGGGCTTTTTGTCGCGCGTGAGGGAAGTGCGGGCTGCCGGTCGGCGATTTGGCCTTGCGGTCCGACAACGGTTTCAGCCGGGCGTCGTGCCGGAACATGGCCCCTAACCCAGAAAAAAAACAAAACACCCAGGACGGCGGCTGCGGCCAGACCCATCCGGATTGTCGATTTCAGGCGGGCGTTGCGGTCCGGCTGCGGAGGGTGCGCCCCCGGGTCTACCGGGGTCGGGTCTGCGGAGCGGTTTGGCGCGGCCTGCCCGATGGCATGGCGCAGCGATTGCCTCAGCGGCGCCACCGTTTCAAAGCGCTTTTCGATGTCTTCCGCCGTGGCTTTGCGGATGATGTCGTCGAGTGCCTTGAAAAAGGGCGTAGATGGGTTGGACAGGTGGATGCTGTTAAACGGCTTGACCTTGTTGGTCATTTTCCCGTCGATGGATTCATAGAGGATTTTGCCAAGGGAATAGATGTCCGCCCGCTGATCCACCCTGCCGAAATCGAAGAACTGCTCCGGAGACATATAGGGAGGGGTTCCCTTGACATCGATGGACTGTGTGACGGATTTCAGTCTGCAGGAGCGCGCCAGCCCGAAATCGACGATTTTAGGGGTTTGGCCGTCCATGAGGACGTTTTCCGGTTTGAGATCCCGGTGGATCATGCCGGCTCGGTGCATGGCCTCGACGCCGTCGAGCAAAGGCAGAAAGTAGCGCTGCAGCCACCGCCGGGCTTCATCCTCTTCCGGGTAAAAACCCTCTTCGCTCATGGTGCCCCGCAGGGTGCTGCCGGGGATATACTCCATGGCGATGTACTCCAAGGGAATGTTGCGGCGGCTCTTATCGGCGGCCAGCGACCCGTAGTCGTAGACCTGGACGATGTTGGGGTGTCGGATCTGGGCCATGGCCTGGACTTCATTGCGGAAACGCTGCAATCCGTTGGTCAGCTCCTCCTCGTCGTCTTCGCAGGACGCCAGCCATTCCGATGAAACCACCTTGATGACCACGTCGCGCTTCAGGTTGAGCTGATGCGCCCGGTATATTTCCCCCATGCCGCCTTTGGCGATAAATTCCAGGACGACCCATTTTTCGTTGAGCACGGTTCCCGGTTTGAAGCTTGTGGTGTCGGTTTCCGGCATGATCTTTACGCCTTTCAGCACGCTGCCCGGACGGCTACAACGGTGATATTGTCAGGGCCACCGTGATGCAGCGCTTTTGCGAGCAGATCGCGGCAGATATGGCCGTGCCCGGTCCCGGCAAGCATGGTTTCCATAATTTCACTTTGCGGCACGGCCTCGTGCAATCCATCGCTGCACAGTAGGAACAGGTCCTGGGCGTGCAGGTCCTCCATGCGCGTGAACACATGCTCGATGCCGTGCCCTACGGCCTGCATCATGACGTGGCGCAACGGGTGTGCACCGGCCTCCTCGACGGTCATCACACCGGCCTCAACAAACTGCCCCACCAGGGTATGGTCGCGGGTCATCTGCTCCAACCGCCCTTCCCGCAGCCGGTAAATGCGGCTGTCACCCACATGGGCCATCAGCGCCTTGCGGCCGGTGAGCACCAGAACCGACAGTGTCGTTCCCAGGCCCTCCACCTCCGGATGGGTCTGTCCGTAGTCCGCGATGCGGCGGTGAATGGAGAAGATGACTTTTTCCATGTATTTCAGGTAGGCCGCCTCCTCGCTTTCAGAGGGCCCGTTTCCGTTTTTATGGCGGCCTGCAAGTTCGCGCACCGCCATCTGACTGGCGACATCACCGCCGGCGTGGCCGCCCATGCCGTCAGCCACGGCGAATACGGCATGCTTATTGTCAATACCGATTTGTGCTAAATTGCGATCGGAAATAAAATAGCTGTCCTCATTGCATTTGCGCTTCAAACCGATGTCTGTTTGAGCGCAGACCTGTAACGTGTATCCTGGCTGCATGCGTTTCCCCTTTCCGGAGTCATGGAGCGGCGCAGCGCTTTTTCTGCAGCGCCCACTGCCAGAAGCTGTCATCGCCCAATTGGCGTGCTTTTAAGAAATCCCGGCAGGCGGCATCGGAATGGCCGAGTCGAATATAAACCCTCCCCCGATGGCCGTAGGCCGATGCCAGGTCCGGCTTGAGTTCCAGGGCCCGGTTGAACTCGGAAATGGCCTGCGGATATTTCCCCAGATTTTTGAATGCCACGCCGCGGTGCACGTAAAACCTGGCGACTTCGGGGTTGAGGCGGATGGCCCGATCGTAATCCTCGATGGCCTGGGTGTAGGCTTTGAGTTTTTTTCGGGCGGCGCCGCGGTTGTCGTACGCCCGCGCATAGTAGGGATTGAGTTCGATGGCCCGGTTGTAGTCTTTGATCGCCAACCGGTATTTGCCCATGTTCTTGTAGACCACACCGCGCTGGCGGTAAAACCGGGCATCCTCGGGGTTGAGGCGGATGGCCCGGTTGTACTCGGCAAGGGCCTTCCGGTAGCGTCCCAGAAGCTTGTAGGTCATGCCGCGTACGAAGTAGCTTTCCGCGGAGCGGGGATTGCGCTCGATGGCGCGTGTGTAATCCTTCAGGGCGCGTTCATAGTGCCCCATCCTGCGATGGGACGTTCCCCGCCGGCGGTAGGCGCGGTCGTCTTCCGGGTCCAGGCGGATGACTTCTTCCCAGAATTCCAGGTCCTGACGGAAGCCGTCCCGGCAGACTTCCGCGGCGCGGGCCTGCAAATTTCCCGGCAGGAAAAATATGGCAACGGCGGCAGCCAGATACAGCGTGGTTTTCATAAGTACATTTCCTCGATCAGCCGGTGCGGCCGGCGCACGTCCCGGCAAGTAAACAATAGATTTGGTGTGATCAATTTCGTTCCAGCGAAATGTCTCCACGCGGCTTCTAAATTCAGAACTCCTGATCTGTGTATGTAATTCAATGGCTTATGAAAAATCAGGCGAAATTTCAGATGCAAAAATTTGAACATCGAACGTCCAACATTTAACGTCGAAGGTGGAAGGCGCTTCGCTTTTGTCTTTATTTTAACTGCCGGAATACATTATTCAATATTCAAAGTTCGACGCGCAATGTTAAAAGTTCATTTACGGCATGACTTTAAAATGCAGATTTTGCATTGCATCTGAATTTACGCGATATCAGGAGCTCTGAAATTGAAACTACAGCAAATAATGTGCCATGACCAAAACAGATGCTGCAAAACCAAAACAACCATAGGAAAGCGGTACGATGGATAAAAGTGAAGTTGTCCCTCAATTGCCGAAGCAGGTGTTTGGGTGTGGCCGGGTGCGTAAAGATTTATCAGGGCGAAAAAATGAGGCGGCCTTAACCTTAAACTGACAGACTCGTCTCGCAAAAAGCCGGAGATGTCCATGCATCTCCGGGTCTTGTGGAATTGTATTCCAAAATCGAGAAATGTTAAAAGTTGATCTGCCATCTGGCGCCGAAATAAGTGAAATCTTTCAGGTCGAGATTGGCTGTAACGGCGCTGTCGTGGAAGTCGTACATGCCGACTTCGGGCACGATGAAAACACCCTTGGCCAGAGTAATGGGCGCATTGACGTACCAAGCCGACATTTTGGGGTCGTGGCCGCTGATCTGTAAAAGCTTCCCCGGTGCACCTTCTTGCGTTTTGCCGCAACGGCTTGTAAATTCAAAATAGTATGATACCACATTGTACCTAACCGTTTCGAAAAAAGCATTGTCAAGGCTTTTGGAAAGCTTGCGGCTTTCCGAAATTCCTTGACGAACGGTGCAAATTTACGCAAAATGTCGTATTTTTAAGTCCTCCCGCTGCAGGCGGACGATGGAAGCGGGGAGTTGTGATGGAATTTGAAGCGGTCATCGGGCTGGAAGTGCATGCCCAGCTCAAAACCAAAAGCAAGATTTTCTGCGGCTGTTCCACGGCCTTCGGGGCGACGCCCAATACGCATGTGTGCCCGGTATGCCTAGGCATGCCCGGCGTGCTGCCGGTCTTGAACCGGCAGGTGGTGGAGTTTGCCCTGCGCATGGCCCTGGCCACGGACTGCAGCGTGGCACGGGAAAGCCGCTTTGCGCGCAAGAACTATTTTTACCCGGATCTTCCCAAGGGCTACCAGATTTCGCAGTACGAACTGCCCATTGCCGAAGCCGGGCATGTGGACATCGCGGCCGGCGATGCGGTCAAGCGCATCGGCATCACGCGCATCCACATGGAGGAAGATGCCGGCAAGCTGACCCACGACCCGGACCGTCCGGTGAGCTACGTGGACTTCAACCGCACGGGGGTGCCGCTCATCGAGATCGTGAGCGAACCGGATATCCGTTCGGCCGAACAGGCCGGGGCTTATTTGCGCCAACTGCGTTCCCTGGTGCGTTACCTGGACATCTGTGACGGCAACATGGAAGAGGGCAGTTTCCGCTGCGACGCCAATGTTTCTGTAAGGCCGGCGGGAACCCGGGCCCTGGGCACACGCACCGAGCTGAAAAACCTCAATTCCTTCCGGCACGTGGAGAAGGCGCTGGCCTTTGAAATCGCGCGCCAGCGGGAAGTGATCCGCGACGGGGGCCAAGTGGTGCAGGAAACCCGGCTGTGGGATCCCGACAAAAACCGCACAACTTCCATGCGCGGCAAGGAAGAGGCCCACGACTACCGCTACTTTCCGGACCCGGATCTGCTGCCGCTGGTGATTGACGATGATTGGATCGCGCGCGTGCGGGCGCAGCTGCCCGAACTGCCGGATGTCAAAAAACGGCGTTTCATGGAGCAGTACGGCCTGCCGGCCTACGATGCCGCGCTGCTGACGGCCGGCCGGGACATCGCCGACTACTTCGAGGCCTGTACGGCCGGCGGTGTCGATCCCAAGGCCGCCAGCAACTGGGTCATGGGGCCGTTGACGGCGTTGTTGAATGCCCGGGGCATGGGCATCGAGCAATCGCCCGTATCGGCGGAGGCCCTGGCCGAACTGCTGAAACTCATTGAAAAAGGGGTGATCAGCGGCAAGATCGCCAAGACTGTTTTTGAAAAGATGGCCCAAAGCGGCCGGACTGCCCGCGAAATCGTTGAAACCGAAGGCCTGGTGCAGGTCAGCGACACGACCGCCATCCAAGCCGTGGTGGATGAAGTGCTGACCGCCAACCCCGCCCAGGCGGAGGACTACCGGGCCGGCAAGACCAAGATCCTGGGATTTTTCGTGGGCCAGGTGATGAAACGCACGCAGGGCAAGGCCAACCCGCGGATCGTCAACGAAATTCTCCGAAAGCGGTTGGATGTATAGGCGTAACCAAAACAGGAAACAATTTTGCCACGAAAATCGCAGAGTATACGGACGAACAGCTTATTTTTTTCTGCTTACCTGCCAGGCCTTTTGGGGGTAGCAGATTTCTGTTTCGGTTTGTGGTAAAAGGCCCATTTTCGGCCCGTAGTGCGGATGTTCTTCACCGGATCTTCATAAAGGATACTGTACACATGCTGCGCAGACATAATTTTGAAAAGGAGGGTTTGCCGACCGTGAATACTCACATTGACAGGACCCGGTCGTTGTCGGTTCTGGTGGCGCTGATGCTGCTGGTTTGCGCTAATTCGGTGGCTGCCGCCGACCGCGTCCAGAAGGTGGCAATTGTGCCCTTTACGATCAATGCCGAAAAGGACTTGAGTTTTCTACAGCACGGTATTAGCGACATGTTCAGCTCACGGCTGACTTGGCCGGGGAAGGTGGCGGTCGTTGATCCGGATCAGGTCGCTGCCCGGTCCGGCGGCAAGACACCGGCGGATGCGGCGGCGGCACGCAGCCTGGGGGCCAAGCTTGCGGCAGACTACGTGCTGTACGGCAGTTTGACGGTGCTGGGGGCCAGCGTTAGTATCGATACCAAAATAGTGAAGGTCGCCGGCAGTGCGCCGGCACGTGCCTTTTTCGCCCAGGCCGCGGGCATGGGGCAGGTGATCCCCAAGATCGATGTCATCGCCGCCGACATCAACCATCAGGTTTTCGGCCGGGGGGCCGTGGCCGGGGCCAGACCCAAGGCGGGAGCGGGCCGATCCACGGCACCGGCGGCACCGCAGGGCGACGAAAGCCGCATGAACCCGGAAAAGCTCTACCAGCAGGGGTTCGGCAGTTTCGAACAGGGGGGTCGCGCCACGCCCTTTATAATAACCGGAGAAGCCGGCGCGAGCTACCGCGGCTTCTGGAAAAGCCCCAATTACCGCGTAAGTTTCAACGGTCTGGCCATAGGTGACGTGGATGGCGACGGCGCCAATGAGATCGTGACGATTACACCCGATCAGGTGTTTATCTACCGCTATGAAAACAAACGTTTTTTCAAAGCCTACCAGATTCCCAAGGCTTCCGATAAGGTCTTCATCGGGGTGGACGTGGCCGACATCAACGGCAACGGCATCCCGGAGATTTTCGTCACCGCCCTTAACCGCCAGCGCAATGCACTTAATTCGATAGTCTACGAGTACGACCACTCCAGGCGCTTTAAAACCGTGGTGGACCACAGCAGCTGGTACTACCGGGTCGTGGATTTTTCTAATCGCGGCAAGGTGCTCTACGGCCAGAAGCGCGGCAGCGAGGGGCCTTTTAGCGGGGCGGTGTACGAGATGAACTGGGGCAGTGGCGAATACGTGCCCGCCAACCGGTTGCGTCTGCCGCGTGAAGTCAACCTGCTGGGGTTTACGGCCGGCGATGTGAAAAACGACGGCAAAGTGACCCGGCTGGCCTACGACGAAAGTGACCGTATTCAGGTGATCGCTGCCGGCGGAAAAGTGATTTCCAAAAGCACGGAAAGTTACGGCGGCAGTACCCTGTACTATCTTGACCGCATCAGCGACAGGGGAGAGGTGGAGAATCCAAAGTACTTCCCCATGCGCCTGCTGGTCCGCGATCTGGATGGGGACGGCAGCAACGAGGTGATTGTGGCCAGCAACTCGGAGGTGGCCGGCCGGCATCTGCAGCGCTTTCGGGTTTTTAACAAGACCCATTTCGAGTCTCTGGTGTGGGATGGGATCGGCTTGGCGCCCAACTGGAAAACACGCACCACGGCCGGTTTTATCCGTGATTTTGCCGTCTGCGATTACGACAACGACGGGGTGGATGAACTGGTGGCTGCCGTGGTGCTTTCCGAGGGCACCATCGTGATGAGCACGCCCAAGAGTACGATCATCGCCTACGAGATCAAGGCCAAGAAAAAGGGCAAGGGGAAGGGAAAGCCGTAGCCAGAGCCAAAGGCTCGCGCAAAAATAACTTCACAGTTTAATCCCCGCTGCAGCGAAGCCTGGCTGCGTTGCGAAAGCTCAGTATATTGCCGATATGACTGCACTTTCGCGCCTTGCCAGCCGGGTGCCGCGACACAAAAAATCTGCGAACTTATTTCTGAGCGATCCCTAAGGGGATGCCTTTCCTGCGTTTTTTTACCGCCAGCAGCCGTTTTTTCATGTTCGCGCTTTTGAGGAGATGGGCTGTATCTTTTTCAGACTGGATCTCTTGCCAAAGATCGATGGACACAATGACATCTGTGATGTTGTTGTTTTCATCGGCGATATATTGGATATTACCCATGGGAACACACCTTTTATGATTTTGATTGTGCCCCATCGGCTGCGCATCGTCAAGCCGTGGTCGAAACGATGCGCACAAAAAAACCCGGGAGAAAATCTCCCGGGTTTTTATTTTACGTGAGGCGTTGGTTTAGCGTTTAGCTTCGTAGTTTCCTAGAAGTTGATCTGCCATTTGGCGCCGAAGTAGGTGAAGTCCTTCAGATCGGCATCGGTGTTCACATCATTGCCGTAATCGTAGTGGCCGACTTCAGGAACGATGAAAACGCCCTTGGCCAGCGTGATGGGAGCCTGGAAGTAAAAGGCGTAAGTTTCGCTGTCTACCGGGCGCAGATCGTTCGTATGCTTCAGGTAGCCGTAACCGCCTTCCAGCTTCAACATGTCGTTGACCTTGAAGCCCAATACGCCCAAAAAGCCATACGTATTGGTGTCTTCCACATCCAGGTCGTTGCCACTGCCGACAAGCACGGCATCGGCCACGCCCTGCTCGTACATGCCGAACTCTTTGGTGTTCTGGCCGTAGTAGCCAAAGGCCTTGGCATAGGCCGGGCCGAAATTGACGCCACCGCCACCGCCGAAAACATAGGAATCCACGGTGAAGTCGCCGCCGAAGGAGGTGGGGTTTTCCACCTTGTAGGTCTGGTAGCCGCCGATGACGTCAAAGAAGAACTGGTTCATGGCAAAATGGTAGCTGGCTTCGATCTTGGGGATAGTGACATCAATATCCGCGCCGGCTGCCGCGCCGTCGGGGCCGACGAAGTCTGCACCCTCGTCACGGGCGCCTTTTACCGTGATGAAAGCCAGTTTGAAGCCATTGTATATGAACGTGATCTGGGGATTCCGGCTGTCATATGCCTGGCCGGTACTCAGCAGGCCTTCATCTTCATTCCACGACTGGCCGGAGTAAAAGACATCGATGGGCGTGTAAGTCTGACCTATCAGCAGCCGCCAATTGGTGCCCTGAGGTTTCCATGTGGCATAAAGTTTTCGCAGCCAAATGTTGTTGGGGTGGCTGTCATTGCCATATTCGAAGTACCCGGATACGCCTTCATGTTTGACCTTGGCGCCAATACGTGAAATGGCGTACAGATCCCAGATGGTCTCGGAATCATTTTGGTCAAGGTTGTTGTTAACGTGGGTCGGGGCGAAACTCTTGGTCGCCAAACCGGGTGCATCCCCGGTTTCATACCAGGTCCCCATACGCACGTGGCCGTAAAAGTTCCAGTCGACCGCCATGGCCGGCGCAGTAAAGGCCACGATTGCCAGTACCGCCAGAATAAATCCTAATTTTTTCATCTTAATTTTCCTCTCTTTTGAACAATTGTCTGAAATCACCTAATTTTTCATCCAAACAAAACGAATCTGAATAACCTTTTCATCTCGAGCGGTTACTGCGGTTCTACGTACTTTGCAGGTTCACCTCCTTTGCCGTTGTTGTCACCGTTTGGCCGCAAGCCGCCTCTACCGTCGGCAAAACGATGCAGTCGCACTTTATTCATGCGCCGAGGTGATGTCAAGTGTTTTTTAACAAAATAACGGCAAGATCCTTAATTTTGTTTATATTTGTTATCACAATCACAACCTGTTGTGTGTCTGGTGCCGTCAGGCCGCACAGATTGTACATTTTTCATCATCAGCCGGGAGCCAGCGGCCCGCTGTGCACGATGCGACCGAAGGATTTCTGCAGAAATTTCAGGGAAAAGCGGATCCAGGTGGGCCGGCCGTGGGGGCAGTGCGCCGGATCGTCGCAGGCATCCAGGCGCTTGAGCAGGGCGGAAATCTCGGCGGCATCCAGGCGCTGGCTGGCGCGGATGGCACCGTGGCAGGCCATCAGCTTCAGCACGTCATCGGAAAGGTGCGTGGAAGATGCAGCCAGTCCGTCGGAAGCCATTTTTTCCGCCATTTCCACCAGCATGGAGCGGATGTCGCAGCCGGTCAACAGGGAGGGAACAGCGCGCACCACGAAGGCGGTTTCGCCGAAGGGCTCGACATCCAGGCCGGCACGGCGCAACTGCGGCAACAGGCGGCCCAGCAGGCCGGCCTCCACACGCGAAAGTTCGATGCTTTCGGGAATCGCCAGCAGTTGCGCGGCGGGCGTCTGTTGTGTGGCCTGCCGTTTGAGTTCTTCGTAGCAGATGCGTTCATGGGCGGCGTGCTGGTCGATGACCACCAGCTCGCGCGGCGCTTCGCACAAAATAAAAGTGTCGCGCAGCTGGCCGATGACGCGCAGGTCGCCAAAACGGCTTTGGCGCCACACCGGTGTCTGGACGGGGGCTGCGGCCCGGGATGGTGACAGGGGATATGGCGCGCGGGGTTCCGCCACCTGCCGGGCATCGGCGGCGTCCGGCCTGCCGGACGTTTCGTCTCCAGGCCGGCGTGGCTTTGGCCCGGGATCCTGTCTTTCACGGCGCCGGTCGGGCGGCCGGTCGAACACGGGGGGTGCCCCGCCTTCCCGCGGTGTTTCCACGTGGCCGGTCCGGTGGTTTGTCTGCCCGCCGGGCGGGCGGGGGCCCCAGGCCGGGCGTTCGGCGGCATTGATCGCCTGGTTTACCGCACGGGCGACTTGGTCGTGGATTTCCCGCTGGCGCGCAAAGCGCACCTGGTGCTTGGTGGGATGCACGTTGACGTCCACCTGGTCGAAGGGCACTTTCAGAAAGAGTGCGGCCAGCGGGTAGCGGCGCTTCATCAGCCGGCCCCGGAAAGCCCCGATCAGGGCGTGCTGGATGACGCGGTCGCGCACGAAGCGGCCGTTGACAAAAATGTAGATGCCGCGGGTGGTCGCGCGGCTGATGCGCGAAGTGCACACCCAGCCCGCAAGTTCGACGATCGGCGTGCGTGCATCCACCGGCACGAGCCGTGCATGGGCTTCGCGGCCCAGCACGTCAGCCACCCGGCGGGCGGCATCGGCGGACAGCCAGTCCCGGACGCTGCGGCCGTTGTGCACCAGGCGGAAACGGGTCTGCGGCCAGGCCAGCGCCATGGCGGAAAGGGTATCGGCGATGTGCCCCATCTCGGTGTTCACGCTTTTTAAAAACTTGCGGCGGGCCGGTGTGTTGAAAAAGAGCCGGCGTACCTCGATCAGGGTGCCGGACGGCGCGCCGGCCGCGCGCACGTCGCTGAGCTTGCCGCCGTTGACCGTGATCTGCGTGCCGGTTTCGGCACCGGCTTCGCGGGTGAGCAGGGTAAAACGCGATACGGCGGCGATACTCGGCAGGGCCTCGCCCCGAAAGCCCAGGGTGCGGATGGCAAACAGGTCGCTGTCGGCAAAAATCTTGCTGGTGGCGTAACGCTCCAGCGCCAGCAGGGCGTCATCGCGGGCCATGCCGCAGCCGTTGTCGGAAACGCGGATCAGGCGGCGGCCGCCGTTTTCGATTTCCACCAGGATGCGGTCGCTGCCGGCATCGATGGCGTTTTCGACCAGCTCCTTGACCACCGAGGCCGGGCGCTCCACCACCTCGCCGGCGGCAATCTTGTTGGAAACGATCTCGGGCAGGATACGGATGGCGGCCATCGAATTTCGTCTTGTCGTCGGGTGGCTACCGCTTTCCGGCATCGTCGGCGGCGGTGCCGGAGCAGAAACGTTCCAGAAACGCGGCGTCTTTGGGGGAAAGGTCGAATTTGACGGCCGCCGCCGCTAAAATTGCGGCCAGGTCTTTCCCGGGGGATTCATTCCGTTGTTCCGAGATCCACTTGACGGCTTTTCGCAGGTCTTCACCTTGTGGCAGAATGGTCATGTCGGCTTTCTCCGGATGATGCCGCTTCGGCCCCGCCCGGGCGTCAGAGCGGCGGTTTTTTAAGATGGAAATCGGTGGCCTGCTCGAACTGCCAGGCGACGTTCAACAGCCGGGCCTCGCTGAAATGCGGGCCGCTGAGCTGCAGGCCGATGGGCAGGCCGGCGGATGAAAACCCGCAGGGCACGGACAGGGCCGGGATGCCGGCCAGATTGGCCGAGAGCGTAAAGACATCGGACAGGTACATGCGCAGCGGGTCGTCGACCTTGGCGCCGATTTCAAACGCCGGCGTGGGTGCCACGGGCGAGGCAATCACGTCACAATTGGCAAAGGCCTTTTCGAAATCGCGCATGATCAGCGTGCGCACCTGAGAGGCCTTGCGGTAGTATGCATCGTAATAGCCGGCTGACAGCGCATAGGTTCCCAGGATAATGCGGCGCTGCACCTCGGACCCGAAGCCGGCCGTGCGGGTGCGGCGGTACATTTCCATGAGGTCTGTCTGCCGGTGGTCCCGGAAGCCGTACTTGACGCCGTCGTAGCGCGCCAGGTTCGAGCTGGCCTAGGAAGGCGCGATCACGTAATAGGCGGCTACGGCGTAAGGGGCGTGCGGCAGGCTGACTTCCAGGCAGCGGGCGCCCAGCGTTTCCATGGTGCCGATGGCCCGGCGCACGGCCGCCAGCACCTCGGCATCGATGCCGCGGGTGTCGAAGTATTCGGCAGGGATGCCCACGGTGAGGCCCTTAAGATCGTTTTTAAGCCCGGCGACAAAGTCGGGCACGTCCCGTGGCACCGATGTGGAATCGCGCTTGTCGTAGCCGCTGATGGCATTGAGCAAAAGGGCGCAATCGCGGCTGTCTTTGGCCAGCGGACCGATCTGGTCCAGGGAAGAGGCGAAGGCCACCAGGCCGAAACGCGATACGCGACCGTAGGTGGGTTTGAGGCCCACCACGCTGCAGTGAGCCGCCGGCTGGCGGATGGAGCCGCCGGTGTCCGAGCCCAGCGCGCCCAGGCACAGATCAGCGGACACGGCCGCGGCCGACCCGCCGCTGGAACCGCCGGGCACGTGGTTGCGGTTCCAGGGGTTGCGTGTGATCTGAAAGGCCGAGTTCTCGGTGGAAGACCCCATGGCGAACTCGTCCATGTTGGCTTTGCCCACCAGCACCGCACCGGCCTGCCTGAGCTTTTCGACAACGGCGGCATCGTAGGGCGGCACGAAATCCTGCAGAATTTTGGAAGCGCAGGTGGTCGGCAGGCCCCGGGTGCAGATCAGGTCCTTGACGGCCAGTGGAATGCCGGTCAGCGCCGTGCCGCGGCCGGCGGCAAGGGCGGCGTCCGCCGCTTCAGCTTGGGCCAGCGCCGTGTCGGCGGCCACGGTAATATATGCGCCGATGCGGCCGTCTATGGCATCGATGCGCTCCAAAACGGCGCGGGTCAGCTGCTGTGAAGAAATTTCACCGGCCGCCAGCAGGCGCGCGGCTTCGGAAATGGTGAGTCCGTGTAGGTGACGCATCGCGTATGTTCCTTCTTTGCCCTTACCCGATGATCCGCGGTACGACGAAACATCCCGCATCTTTTTCCGGCGCGTTTTCAAGTGCTGCCGCGTTTTCCAGGTGCGTCCGGCAAACGTCGTCCCTGAAGGCGTTTTTCAGGGATATGGCGTGTGTCGTGGGCGGCACGTCACTGGTGTCGACCTGCTGCATCAGGTCCACATACTCCAGAATTTCGGTGATCTGGGGAACAAGACTCCGGGCGGCGGCCGCGTCGAGCTCCAGGCGCGCCAGATCGGCTACGTGCAGAATTTCCTCAGAGGTGATTTCCATGGCAGGTGCTCCATCTGTGTTTTGATTATAGCCGAATTTAGAGTTTCAGGCCATCCGGAGCCGTTGTTGCCCGCCGGCGGGCGGCAGGCCTCAGCGGCCGACGATAACGGCGCTAAAATGCGCCTTTTTGAGCTTCGCCTGCATGCCTGCGGCCTTGTGGCGGCTGGTGAAGCGCCCCACGCGCACCCGGTACCAGATACCGCGGCCCGGGACTTTGCCGATGTGCGTGTAGGCTGGAAAGCCCATGGCTTTCAGCCGCGAGGCCATCTGGACGGCGGTGGCCTGGTTTTTCAACGATGCCACCTGCACGGTCAGGATTCCGGCATGCACCCCCCGCGACGCGTGCTGTGCGGTCCGGGCCGTCCTGGTCGGCGTTTTGATTCTCTTGGCCTTCGGCGCCGGTCCTGTGGCCGGTTTTTGCGGCGGCCTGGCGGGGGCCTTTTTTGCGGCTGCCGGTACTTTCACAGGTGCCTTTGGGCGGGGTTGGCGCCGGTTGACCGGCGGCGCGGCATGAAAACTCAGATCGGCATGACGGTTCCTCAGAGTTTCGTAAAATCCGAGCGACTGATCTATGGGTTTGGCGACGGTCGGGTCGGCGACCGCTGTTTCGATTTTCCGGCCCTGCCGCCGGGTTTTTTCCAGGGCTGCGGCTTTCAGCTCCGCCAGTTGCTTTTCGATTTTCTGGATATCGAATTTGACCGGTGCGGTTCCGCGCCCCACCAGGATGCCCAGCACGAACATCCAGGCCGAGAGAAACACGATGAGCCCCACACGCAACAGCCTTCCGGAAGGTCTGTGCGGCGCAGCCGGTTCCTGTTTTTTCTTCCGCCCGGCGGCGGGTCCCCGCCGTCGTGGCCTGGATTCTTTGCTGGCCATCGGCCGTCACATCTTTTCAGGCGCCGTCACACCCAGCAGGGCAAGCCCGTTGCGGATGACCTGTTGCACGGCCAGCACCAGGCAGAGGCGGCCGCGGGAAAGCTGCGGGTCGGCAACCAGCACGCGGTGGCGGTTGTAGTAGGCATGGAAAATTGCCGCCAGGTCCATCAAAAAGTAGCTGATGCGGTGCGGCTCCAGTAGTTTTGCACTGGTCTGCACCGTTTCCGGGTAGCGCGCCATGGCCTTGATGAGGGTGGTTTCTTCCGGTGCCGTCAGGCACGCCACGGCCTGTTCGTCCCAATCGGTGCTGTCGATTCCCTGACGGCGGGCTTTGCGCAGGATGCTGGCGATGCGGGCATGCACGTACTGAACGTAGTAGACCGGATTGTCGTTGGTCTTCTGCTTGGCCAGTTCCAGGTCGAAATCCAGTGTGGAGTCGTGGTGCCGCGAAAGAAAAATAAAGCGCGCCGCATCCCGGCCGACTTCACCGATGACATCGGACAGGCGATCGAATTCACCGGCGCGTGTCGACATGGCCACCGGCTGCCCGGCCCGCAGCAGGTTGACCAGCTGCACCAGGATCACGCTGAAGCGGTCCCTTCCGATACCCCCCGCCTCGATGGCTGCCGTCATGCGGGCGATGTAGCCGTGATGATCGGCGCCCCACACATCGATGACGCGGTCAAAGCCGCGCTCGAATTTTTCCTGGTGGTAGGCGATGTCCGATGCGAAATAGGTGGTCTGGCCGTTTTTGCGCACCACGACACGGTCTTTTTCATCACCGAAAGCCGTGCTTTTGAACCACAGGGCGCCGTCGTTTTCGTAGACCAGGCCGCGGTCGCGGAAAGCTTCGATGGTTTGTGCCACGCGGCCGCTGTCGTAAAGGCTCTGTTCGCTGAACCAGCGATCGAAGGCGACGCCGAAGGACGTCAGGTCGCGGTGGATACCGGCCAGGATCTTTTCGCAGGCGTAGCGCGCACAGCGGGCGACCGCTTCTTCCGGAGGCAGCTCCATAAGGTGCCGGCCGTCATCCGCGGCCATCTCGCGGGCCAGCTCGCGGATGTAATCGCCCTGGTAGCATGTGGACGGAAATTCGACACGCTGCCCCAGATGCTCCTGCAGCCGCAGATAAACGGAGCGCCCCAGGGTTTCAATCTGCCGGCCCGAGTCGTTGATGTAGTATTCGCGCTGGACCGTGTAGCCGCAGCAACTCAGAATGCGGGCCACGCTGTCGCCCACGGCGGCCCCGCGACCGTGCCCCACGTGCAGCGGGCCGGTGGGATTGGAACTGACGAATTCCACCTGGATTTTGCGGCCACGGCCCATTTCGCTGGCGCCGTAGCGGGGTCCATGTTCGTGGATGCGCTTGAGCACCGTATGCCAGGCCGCGGGCCGTACAAAAAAATTGATGAATCCCGGTCCCGCGATGGCAACATCGGCAAACAGGCCGTCGGTATCGTGCATGTGGGCGATGAGGATCTCGGCGATTTTACGCGGCGCCATCTTCTGCTGTGACGCCAGCACCATGGCCAGGTTGGTCGAAAAATCGCCGTGCGCATCGGCCCGCGGTTCTTCAACCACGATACGCGGCCGCACCGCGGCCGGCCGTAGCTCGGCGGATGCCTGCGCGCGGTCGAGGGCCCCGGAGACAACTCGTATGATCTGTTCTTTCATATGGAAAATCCACGGCCTGCCGGCAGCCGAATTCTGGGCGCCTTGGCCGTGGCCTGGCGATAAAGTGTTGAAAAGTTGCAACCGAGTCGTGCAGTCGCTGCTGTGTCCCAAACACGTTCCGGTGCCGGCCCCGGTATGCATGTGCTGTCTGTCGAAAAGAAAGTTACCCGGGTTTTCGTCAAACTACAGGCAATAAAAGGCGCCGGTGGTGTCTTATACGGCCTTAAAGGCCCCAAGTCAAGGCACGCGTCCGGCGCGGGTACAGCCCTCTGCCAACGGCTGCCGATCCGTCGGCGGACAGCCGCAAAAAAAGTTGTGGATCCGGCGAACTGCCGGACTGTTGTCTACCCGGCTCAGGAAAAGCCGGAAGGGGCGCTGCTGGCGCATTTGCCGACGCCCGCGCTTCCCATGAAACTTACGCAGCTGACCTGTTTTTTAACTTTTGGACTTTTGCAGCAGGGGCAGGTGATCTCTTCCTTGTCGCCGGCGAAGACCAGTTTTTCAAATGTACTGCCGCAGGCTTCACAGCAGTATTCGTAGATGGGCATGACGATCTTGCCTCCTTTCAAAATTTTCTGCTATTTGAAGGCCAGCCCCGGTTTGAGGCCCAGCTTGGCAAGCAGTTTGGCCATGGGGCAGAAACCGGTAAACGCGGCCTGCAGCAGGTTGGCGCCCACAAAGGCCGTGAACCAGAGCCAGTAGTAGCTGAAAACCACGGCCAACAGCAGGCTGACCAGGATGAACGTACCTGCGATGGCGACGACCATACGTTCGATTGTCATGTGACACCTCCAGCTTTGCCAGAATGGTTCGTAGTTGAAAAACAAGGGGCCCTTTGGCAGCAGCGTTTATTTCCATGTTCCCCGCCGCCGTGAACCCTTTTTAGCATATCTTTCGGCCCTGCGTCAAAAGGGTGACCCAGGAGCGGCGGGCTGCTTGTCCCATGTCAGGGCATATGGCCCCATCGGGCGGCACCCCCGAGCCGGTGCGGCCAACCGGATCTGTCAAACGGGAATTGTCTTTCCCGGCAGTTGCGGTGCGTCTGCCATTTTGTATCGAAATTTGTATCGAAATTCGATACGCCCGAACTTTCAATCCAATTTTAATACAGCTGCGTCAAATGTCCAGCACCGGGAGGCGATTTGCCTGTCATGGTGCGGCAGCGAGCGCGGACCGGTTTTTTAATGGAATCTGCGGAATTTGTAAGGCGGCGCGAAACGGGTTTTCTAAATTTTTGTTTGCGGTTCAGCCGCTTGTCATATAAAATACGGTTCACTGCCGGGCTTTTTAAAAAACGACGGTCGAACGTCTGGCTGTGCCGGTTGTCTTTTACGCCGGCCCGCGGAACAATGAACCATCAGGAGGATGACGTTATGGCGATCAAGCAGGCAGACCTGTTTTGGGGTTTCAATCAGAATTTTGTGTCTGAAATCATGGCCGTGGCTGTAAAGGACTCGTACAGCGAGGGCGAGGTGCTTTTCTACGAAGGCGCCCCGGCCACCGACTTTTTTATTCTTATCCAGGGGCAGGTCAAGCTGGTTACCGGCGAGGTGGGCGAATCGGTTTACACCATCAGCCAGGTGGGGGAGACCTTTGGCTGGTCGAGCCTGATCGGCCGTAGCGAGTATTCGGCCACGGCAATCTGCAGCAGTTCCACCGTGCTGCTGAAGCTCGACAGCAAGCAGATATCCGCGATCATCGAAAAGGACGCCGAAAACGGTCTGCTCTTCTTCAAGCGCCTGGCCGGTGCACTGGGAAACCGGTTGCTGCGCTGCTACCAGCTCTTATCGTTGCGGCGGCAGAAGGACCCTTCCTGCAACTGATCCGCAGTCCGTGAAGGCCGGGTCTGGGGGAAAAAGCGCAGCTTTGCCGTGCTGCAAGATGGCGCCGGCCATTTAATTTAAAATGGGGGTAAATGTCAATGCCGATTCCTACCGAACCCATCGGGAGTATCCCGCGCCCGCGCAAACTGCAGGATGCCATGGCGGCCTGCGCGCGAGGGGACATCGGGGCGCATACCCTGGGGGCCCTTTTCGATGCCGCCGTACGTGAAACCATCACGCGTTTCGAAGCCACCGGGTCTCCAGTTGTCAGCGACGGGGAGCAGGCCAAACCCAGTTTTGCCACCTACCCGCTGGACGGACTTGAGAACCTGGCCGCCGACGGTGTGATCATCCCCTTCGCAGACGGCCATACGCGCCAGCTGCCGCGCTTGGTCGCGGGGCCTTTTCGCTATGGCACCTATGCCGGGTCCTATCTGCCGCGCGCCAGAAAATATGCCCGGCGGCCCGTCAAGCAGGCGGTGATCTCGGCGTCGGCCATGAGCCTGCTCTATCCGGCAGACGGCATCCCGGACTATCCCCGCGAACGCTTTCTGGCCGACCTGGTGCGGCAGGCTGTGGCCGATATCCGCAGCTGTTTCGACAACGGCGCGTATACCGTACAGATCGATTTCACCGAGGGCCGCCTGGCCGTAAAACTTGATCCCTCCGGGGCGTTGCTGCAGCAGTTCATCGACCTCAATAACCAGGTGCTATCCCACTTTACGCCGACAGAGCGGCGTCGTATCGGGGTGCACACCTGCCCGGGCGGCGACCGCGACGCCACCCACAGCGCGGATGTCGACTATGCGGATCTGATCCCCCTGCTGCTGACTCTGGACGTCGGCAGCTTTTATCTGCAGATGGCCAGCGAGGCGCACCCGCAGCGTGTATTGAAGATGGTGGCCGGGTTGTTGCGGCCCCATCAGCGGGCGTTTATCGGAGTGATCGACGTCCTGAACGAGGAGGTGGAGTCGGAAGAAACGGTGTGCGACCGCGTGCTGGCGGCGGCCGAGTACATTCCGCCAAGCCGGCTCGGGACGACGGATGACTGCGGCTTTTCGCCCTTTGGCGATGATGTGGCTACCAGCCGCGACACGGCTTTTGCCAAAATCGCCGCACGCGTGCGCGGCACGCGGCTCGCCGCACAAAAACTCGGCGTCTAGCGCCTCCTGGAATTCAAAATTCAATGGTCGGGGCGAGAGGATTTGAACCTCCGACTTCCTGCTCCCAAAGCAACCCGCCTTAATATTACAACTCTATAAATACAATAAATTAAGTATGTCAATTTGTAACTTGACAACTATTGGGGACTGTTGTACCCAAAAAAGTGCAACCAAAAGTGCAACCACTTTAAACAGATTATTGGGGGCCAAATGGGGATCTGGAAAGATAAAAAACGAAAACATTGGTGCTACTCTTTCAAGTTCCAAAACAGGGTTTACGCTGCCAGGGGGTTTAAAACAAAAACAGACGCCCGTTCGGCCAGAGAAGAAAGGCGGGCAATTATAAAAAAACAAAAGGAGTATTCTGGCGCAACACCGCTCCAGATGGGATTGATTGAAGCAGCCTTACTTTATTTGGACTACGCAGAAAAAGCATTCGCCAAGAAAACGTACAAATATAAAATATACGTACTAAAAAATTTCGCAGCATACCTTGACATTGATCTCAACAAAGATCGGCCAATCAACCACATTACAACCTACGAGATCCAGCAATACCTGAACACGCGGCATTCTAATAACAATTACAATGTTCACCGGAAAGATTTGATGGCATTTTTCCAGTATGCCAGGAAAGTGCTTAAAGTTATTCCCCAAAATCCAGTGGCTGAAATTGGCAAACTACCTTCCAACCCAAAACCCAAAATTATACCCTCCGAAGAGCAAATTTTAAAATTAATTATGGCCGCTGATCCGGAAACAGAACGCCCATTATTGCTGACCCTTCTGCACACAGCGGCACGAATTGATGAAATATTACGGTTGACTTGGCAGGATGTTAATTTCAGTAGCAAGACCCTTACACGCTATACACGCAAGCGTAAAGGTGGTGTTTACGAACCGATCACAATCCCGATGAACCGGGATTTATTCGAAGTGATGAAAAAGAAATGGGAAACTCGTGAACAAGATCACTGGGTATTTTATAACAAAAAAACTGACAACCGCTACATGAACCGTCCAAAGATGATGAAAAGCCTTTGCAAAAAGGCCGGCATCGATCCGCCCTTTGGGTTTCACACGATTCGCCATTTTATGGCCAGTTATTTAGCCGACAATGAGAAGGTATCCAAGAAATCAATTCAAAGCCTCCTTGGTCACAAATCCCTAACAACCACAGAAATTTATCTCCACTCCATTGATGGTTCGCTGCGTGGTGCAATGAAAACTGTTGAAGGCAAATTCAATGTGGACGCTGGAACAACGGAAAAGCTCGCAAGTTTACAGAGGCGCCCAGGGCCGGACTCGCTCATCAAAAATGAGGGCCCATGAGGAACGGAAAAATCAAGGCCCCCACCGACAACCTGGGACTTTTTGAAACCAAAAGACCGCTGAAAATAGTCATCGGTTACGAAGACCTGGACAGCAGGGCCATGAACCGCTTCATGACGGACGTGTTCGAGGTCAAGGGCGGCCTGGTATTTTTGGACTATGGGTGGTGCGTCAACACATCAAGTTTCTCGGTCCACTACATCAAGGGCAAAATCGAGGGCGACGCCAAAATGGGATACTGGGAAATTGACAGTCCCGATTATTTTGACGTCGTGGTCATGGTCATAGACGACCCCAAAGATTCGCTGTTGCGGGAGTGGGCGGCCTGGGAAGACTTCAAGAAAACCGCGCCCGAGGGCAAATGGGCCACCCGGGAAAAAGCCCTGGAGTGCGCCAAAAGGTCTTTCCCCGAACTTTTTCAATAGCTTTCTGTAACCGCCTAACGGAATGCTGACGGCACCTTAAGGTACTAAAACGATTCTGAAACGGGGGCTTGGCCATGAGTTTTCATCCCAGAGTGCTTTTCTTTGCATCCCCCACCCAAACGGTACGGGGCCACAAAAAGTCAGCTCAAATTTGAGTTTTTGGGGGTATCGGGTTAACTCAAGTCAATTCTTGTAAATTCAAACAATTTTAATAAGTTAAGTGCATCGTGTGGCATAACGCCTAACAGCCGAAAAACACCAATTTTTCAGCATGTTACACTCATAGTGCTTGAGTTAACCGGATACCCAGTTTTGAGTTTTTCCGCATCGCTACATGTTTTCCCTACGGCAAGTGTCACCGGCGGACTGAAATATTGTTTTCTCCCCCCGTAATTTTTTCTAAAAGATTCCATTTTTTTAAACCTTTCTTCTGTTTTTTTCCGTCCCTTTTGTTTCTTGCTTTATTTCCATGTTGGCATGATTGTTATGTTCTGAGGTCTCCTCAGAGGAATTGAAACCATGGGAAAAAAGAATAGGCAGCGCAGATCCTCCCACCATCGGAACCATCATTTCAATTACGGCAACCATCTCCCACCGCTCCGTTAATACACGGAAACTATCTGAAGTGACAATTAGGCAAAAATTTTAGTTTGAAATCAAAAAAAATAGTTGACAAGGGCTCCTTATATGTGTACCATGTAGTCCATGGTACATAAAAAAGAAACCAATCTAGGAAAATACATTCGCGATCGGCGAGAAAAGCTTAAATTAAATGATCGCCGCTATTCTCAAAGACAAGTAGCATTGCGAATCGGTATCGAGCCTTCTTATTTAAGCAAAATAGAGCGCGGCGAACCGGTATCCCTATCTGAAGAAAAAATCATCGCACTAGCTGAAGATCTTGGAGAGGATCCAGACCTGTTGCTTGCGCTTCATGGTAAAGTGTCAAGTGAAATTCAAAAAATTATCATAAAAAGGCCGAAACTTTTTACTAAAATTATCAGAGAACTAAAAAACATGCCTGATCACGCGGTGCTTCATATTGTACGGGAAGTCCGGGATGGAAAATGGTAAAAGGAGGTCGAGGGTGATAGAGTTAAATAACAATGCGTTAGTGTTCAGCTTCCATGAAGTGCATTGGGAAGCGAAGATGTCTCTGCATTTTCAGAGAACCTTGCGAATTCCAGATGACGGCCAAAAATACCCGCTCCCAAGTGGTCTTGGCTCTTTTCCTATACACCACGTTGATGATTTCGCGGCAAAGGTACCGCCCTCATGGCTTGAGCATGGCGGTGTTATGTTGCCCATGTATCAGTCCGAGGCGATGTGGATTAATTTGAAGGTTCATAATATCTTTGACCGTAACACAGCCTATCCATTTGCCTTGAAAATTGCTGTAGGCAAAATCAATGCGGTCACTGGAGAAACCTGGACGGAAGGCCTCAGTAAATATCCCCAAAATTATATTGTATCACCTATCCAGCCATGGGTTGACGGTTACTGTGTCGGTGAAGGCGTTATCAGGCAATTTGTTGCCAAGCCCCTTGGTTGCGGGTACAGCGCAGAAGAACAAATAACCATGGAGGCCAATTATGGCGGAATGCAAATAGAAATTTTCCCGATGAAACGGGCTGCATTCGAGCGACGATTTCCTATAGCCAGAAACGATCAACCAGAGGGACAATTTAATTTCACTTTTTTTAGAAAATCATCTGATGGATTTGACATGGCATTGGCTCCTGGCGGACGTATGCGCCAATTTATTTACAAAGACCCCTTCAGCATAGATGACTGGGATCTTAAGACCAGCAGCAAGTGTTTCGTTCACATTGCTAATTCTCTTGAGTGGCACACCATTACTGGTGAAAAGCCATTGGCAGCACCTTTTACGGTAAAAGAGTATAGGGAATTTGGTTTCCCCTGGTTTGATTTTTACAATGACAATCTCCAAGCATTAACTGGATCAAGGGCTTTAGAAAATTTAAAAAGTGCTGCCGAAAAGAACAGGGCGGGGGGTTGGGATCAGAACACTCAAAATGAAAGCATTGAACCGAGAAATATTATAGCCCTTCGTAACGGATTAAAACAAAATCAAGTGAGGGAAACCCCTTAATATTACAACGAATTAATTTAACAAAAAAAATAGAAAATTTGTGGGGGAATGGCCTCGATTTAGAGATCAAAATCGAGGTCCAATTTTTTTCGGAAAATACAGGCCCATGATGCACTTGGAGCGGAGGTATTAATGCTTGCTGCGGAAAAGTTAAAAATAGCGCCAGCCATAGGTTCATTTGACAAGAAGTGGCTTGAGGATGCGTTGCCTCTGGATGTCTACAACTCGAAATCAAAAAGGTTACGAAAAATCACAGATGAAATTTTCGGTGAACTGGAAGCCATCATAGAGACTTCAAACCGGACCCGAATAAAGGTCCATCTGAAATCGGTACTGATTAACCTTTGGATTGGCTGGAAGATGGGCCTGCCTACGCGCTATTCGCGCAGAAAACAATCATATCAGGCCGGTGAAAGGTACCGCGCCCTTTTTTTCAGGTACAAATACCTAATACCAATCGTGGATGCCATGGAAACCGCTGGCCTGATATATCAGAAACCTGGTTTTTTCCAAAATAAAACAGGAAATGGGCGGCAAACAAGAATGTGGAGCCTACCCAAACTACAGCGGTATTTTATCCACCACGATCTCCAGAAACCGGATTTCTATGAGTACCCGGGCCCTGAGGAAGTCATCATCCTCAAAGACAGGAAAAAATATGTGTCATACCGGGAAACGACAAAAACAAAGGCTTGGAGGGAGGGGCTTGAGCAATACAATACATTCATTAAAAAAAATGAGATTACGGTTGAGTTAAACGAAAGAGCTGAACTTAACCTCAGATTCTTTCTCCAGTTTGTCTTACCCGAAATGATGAAAAATAGAATAACAATTAATATAACAAATAAGCACAAATCCACCTCTCCCTCCATAACTGGGTCGTTTTACTCTAAGCTCTTGACTGTCAAGGGTTTACGCGATTTCGATGATAGGGGGTTTTCTCTGTTGAAAACGCTGGTCAATCTCAGCAGAACCTTGCGTCTCGTCGAACCGGAAACGGCGAAAAATAAGATTTTAGAGGAAACGTTTCTGCTGGGGGATATGGGGATGGAAAAGCTGTCTATTTTATTGCGGCGCAACAGCCTTTACCGCGTGTTCAATCGTAAATCGTTCAGGTATGGCGGGAGAGCCTACGGAGCGACTCACCAACAACTACCCAAACAGTTTCGGCAGTATATCTGCATTAACGGCCTGCAAACGATTGAACTGGATTATTCGGCCTATCACATCCGGATGCTCTATCACCGCGAGGGGATTGAATACCTGGGTGACCCTTTTTGTATTCGGGGAGACGGGTTGCGGGATACATTTAAACTTGTGGGGTTGATTGCAATAAATGCCAAGAACGAACAGTCGGCACATGGCGCCATTCTCAAAGAATTAAAAGCCAAGGGCTTGCCCTTACCTAAAGTCAAAAAACCCCTTTCATGGCTCATGAGGGAATTCAAAGAGAACCACAAGCCTATTGCCAAGTACCTGTTTTCCGATATCGGCATCACCCTCCAGAATACAGACAGCATCATAATGAGCGAAATTTTAATAAAACTAATGGGGCTTGGCATAGTCGGCCTGCCCGTTCATGACAGCGTTATCGTCGCGGAGGAAAATCAAGAGGTTTTAAGAAGAATAATGACCGATAAATACAAAAAAGTGGTGGGATTTAGACCCAGATTTTAGCAAAAGGCCTTCTTACGCAACAAGATGGACTGGGAAATCCCAAAGGCAATGAACCAATTCTCAATGGAGAGAGAAAAACCGGTAATAGGCGTACGATGGGGAGGGAGGTGATACCCGGTTAAATAATTTCGAGCATGCGGCATTTGATAAAACCCAAAAAAGGAGGAATTTATATGACCCCTGGACAGGCTGTCCGAAAACATTGCATCCGGTGTGTTGGATCTGTGCGTGAAACAAAAGATTGCGGCGGTGACCTCCTACTTGCCACGGGCAAACCGTGCCCTTTTTATCCATATCGCCAGGGTAAGGGCCGACCATCGGTGAAATTGATCAGGCAGGAATGTTTGTATTGCATGGGCGGATCGCCCAAACTGGTAAGGAAGTGTTGTGTATCTGACTGCAGCCTGCATAAATTCAGATTCGGGACAAACACGAACATCAGGCGTTTTTACACCAAAGAAGATCTCAAAAAATTTACCGAGCGGCTTAACAAAATCCCCCGCGAGAGGGTAACTGGAATGGGGTTTATTGCCGCAGGACCGGTGATTTAAGCTAGGCGAATAGGGTAACATGCCCCGGGAAACAAAAGGCGGTTTAAAATAAAAAATCCCAGTTAGCCGAAAAAACGGGCAGGAATGAATTTCGAATCGAAAAAGATGGCCAGGCAATGCAATAAAATTCACCTGCAGAGGATAGCTGGGAGGTGGTTTTTAATTGCAGGATCGGCGTTCTGACCAGCGGGCATGTTACCCCACACCTGAAAAATATAAAACGGTTCTACAAAAAAAAGAGCCTTTTGCCAGCCTCAAGAGGATATGTCACGGGCATGGTTGTTTTCAAGATCGTTTATGTTTTCGCCGATGATGTTTTCGCCGTCATTCCAAATATCCTGACCGATTTGAGAATAAAGATAGGGGGCGAAAGCTGAATGAAAATTGCCCATCAATGGCTGACCACTGTCTACCTCGGCGATGCAGTCGGGTTGGATATGGGAAATTCAAAACTCGTGTAACATGACAAACCTGAGAATATGAGTTCAACGGGTGAGCTCGATCACGATAAAGGATGGAATAGCTGTATAAACCGCTAATTTCTCAATAATCATGATGAAGTTTGATTATTGAAAAATAGAAATTGCGGCACCGGGGCCTGGATGCTAAAATAGTCACTTTCAACAGAGAAATATGGGTTTAACCTCCAATAGGTAAAAAAATAGAAATTCATTTAATTTCAGCATGTTTTAAAAAAAATAACAAATAACGATTCCGATAATTAGTTCCCTGTCGAGTTTATTTAAATTAATAATTGGTTGTTTCACCACCCGTCATTTTTCATCCTTCGGGGCATCTTTTTGCTCCCCACCCCCGCGTTTTGTGATGCTGGCAAGGCATCATAAATTTCATCGCTTGTAAAAGTGTTTCATTAGAATGGTAAAATCCCAGCAAATGGGCTTGTTACCAACAGATAACGGCTGTGATACTCTCAATACATGTATTGCAGCACGAAGTTACGTTTTTTGACAGATACCATTAAAATGGTAATGATAAACAAAGCTGTATAATCACTTGTTAGCTTGCCATAAGTCTGATTGGGAACGAAACAATGAATGATGACCCCTATCGTAGAGTTGCAGGCATCTATGACAGGATCTTCGAACCTCTGAATAGACGCTTGCGGTTACTGGGAGTACGGATGTTCCCACCAGAGCACAATATGAAGGTGCTCGATGTCGGGTGCGGAACCGGGGTACACCTGGATATATACCGGAGAT
>Ga0114931_10000960_pt1 | contig 36429 bp, 35 predicted proteins | sample 2SBtaG_FD_89579 | JGI IMG/M metagenome (GOLD analysis project Ga0114931, IMG submission 89579) | Deep subsurface microbial communities from Kolumbo volcano to uncover new lineages of life (NeLLi) - 2SBTROV14_V59a metaG | ecosystem: Environmental > Aquatic > Marine > Volcanic | place: Kolumbo... | reverse complement strand
CTTCTGCGGAAAAAATCTTGTCGCTCCATGTATACGGAGTCAACGACTCCTGTTCAGGAATTACCGATAATGCACGTATCTTCGACGTGATCCATCAACAAGTGTTCAGTACCACGGGTGGCGCCTTTATTCATCTGGCAGAAGGTCAAGAGTACACCCAACCGAACAAAATTGAAATAGATGAAACTGTTTTAGCAGAGCAGGCCCGTTTAATGCTACCATATCTTCAAAGGTTATCCCCCAAATTTGGGAATGATCTGATCCTCAAGCTTTCTTCGAGTTTGCGTCAATTAGCGTTTAGGTCCGGACATGCTGTGTTGCCTTAATGAGGTCAATCAGAATAGATTTGATTTTTCTAGGTGTGCAATGTCTGATCCTGGTATGCAATTTTTTTTGGAAAGGTAGTGCCGGCTTAACCCGGAAAATTCAACAGAATATTCCATCCAGTGGGCTGTTAAATGTTAAATGATTGATAATCTGTTCATTAGGTTTCAGATAAACTTTATTTATAAAAAACGTAATACCCAAATATGGGTGTTCAATATTAGGCAATATGCAGGGTTAACCCTTTCATAAGTAATTAATAATCAATAGTTATCAACCATTTTAAAACGTTATTCCTGGAAGTGTGATGAATAACGCGGATTAAATGCCCAATATCATCAGGATTGCTTAAAAATTCCCTGGTCTTTTGACGCACCTGGTCCTTTGATCCTATAAAGTAAACGCTCAAGTATTATTACGTATAAAAAAAGCTTACCTGAGTAAAGGTAAGCTTTTCTGTAATGTTAAGCAGATTTACATTTCCTTAATCCGGATATTCCTAAACCATACATCGTCGCCATGATCCTGTAGTCCGATGTACCCTTTGGATGCAACATTTGCCCAATCTTTATTGAGACCCGGAAATTTACTTCCTGCAACCATTTTCTTCCATTCAGGAGTCCATAGGTGATACTCTACCACGTTCGCACCATTTTGTTTATGCACCACCGTACCCTTATAAACTATAATCTCCACCTGGTTCCATTCACCGGCAGGCTTGGCATTTTGAGGTTTGGCAGGGACCAGATCATAAAGAGATCCGGCTTGCCGGTCACCATCATGTCCAAGTTTTGCATCAGGATGTCGCTCATTGTCCAACACCTGCATTTCAGGCGCTGTCATCCATATAGGCCCAATATCCGGGCGCTCCTGTCCAAGATAAAATATCCCGGAGTTACCCCCTTCGGATATCTTCCATTCCAGTTTTAGATCAAAGTTCTTGAACTCCTTATCATAAATAATATCTCCGCCATCCTCAGATCCAGCTTCGCCCCGGCCAGACCCCTTCATATGTAGGGTGCCATCAACCACTTCCCATCCTGCCGGGAAGTGATCTTTGCCATATCCCCGCCATCCCTTGGAAGTCTTACCATCGAACAAGAGTTGCCAGCCACCCGCCTTTTCCTCATCGGTTAACGCATTCATCGGATGTTCTTTAGGAGTAGCAGCAGTTTCTGTCTCAGCAGGTTTGGCTGCGTCATCTGTTGTACCCTTTTCAGTTGATTGACCACCTCCACATGACCACATCATCAGCATTGTAATGGTGATTACAATGAAAATAGGGATCCTAAATATTCTCTGATCAGTATTTATTGTTATCTTTTTCATTTTGTATTTAATTCTAATTCATCAATTCTGTTTTTCAGAAACATTATGCAGGCATTTCCGGCAGGGACCAACCCTCACGATATGTGTGTTTGATCAGTTCCTTAGCAAATTCAGTTGCCGGGACAGGATCAGTCAAATCCTTATGGAAGGTAGGATGACCATTGTGAATGGCAAACCCATCTTTAATTACTGTTTTGATTTTCTCGCTGTCAGACAAGTTAGAGAACTTCATATTTTCCCCATCCCATTCAAGGGTCTTATTCAGCGACTGAAGCCTGACGGCTAAAACTCCCATTACTACCATTTCATTGAATGGACCTGATTTAGCAAAATCTGACTTGGTAGGAACCCGATTTTCCGGGCTTTCCTTACAAGCACGTACCCAATCCATTTCATGGGCTCCGTCGCTCCACTTCATCCCCAATTCCTCTTCAGGTCGTCTGATTGTCTTAGTCAATTTTGGCTTTTTCCCGGAAAGTAGCTCAGGTTGCAATCCATAGCAACCGATATGCATGATATCCTTGGTTCCATAGAAGAAGGTTCCTCCACCACTCTTATTTGGGTTTTTACCTGCAGGCCAATTGGCAGGCAAATCGGGCTTAATGCCACCATCATACCAATGGACTTCCACCTCAGGCATATTCATTTTTTCTTTTTTGGGTCGTGCAGGGAAAGTGAGCTTAACGTCCTGGGCTCTTGGAGCTGATTCCGTTAACAGAAGCGTAGAGCTAGCTTGAGCTTTAACAGGATATTGTAACCTCAAGCATTCAAATACAGGATGCAGAATATGACAAGCCATGTCGCCCAGAGCTCCAGTACCGTATGCCCACCATCCTCTCCAGTTCCATGGATGGTAAATATGACTGAAAGGTCGCATCTTAGCTGGCCCGGTAAATAAGTCCCAATTCAATGTGTCCGGTACCCAGTCAAACCTGTCGGGTACATTTAGTCCCTGGGGCCATATTGGGCGATCCGTAAAAGACTCAACTTTCTTCACCTCTCCAATAGCGCCATTCCAAAGCATCTCACAGGCATCCCAAACGCCTGATCCTGATGCTCCCTGGTTTCCCATCTGTGTGGCTACTTTATATTTCTTTGCAAGTTTGGTTAGCAAACGAGATTCATAGACTGTATGAGTCAGGGGCTTCTGTAGATATACATGTTTACCCATAGTAATTGCATGAGAAGCAATAATGGCATGGGAATGGTCGGCCGTGGCAATAGTCACCGCGTCAATATCCTTTCCCATTTTATCAAACATCTCCCGCCAATCCCAGAATTTCTTCGCTTTCGGAAAATCATTGAATGCCCCTTTTGCATATTTCCAGTCAACATCTGCCAATGCGACTATGTTTTGAGATTTAAGGTGGTTCAAGTTGGTGTGTCCCATTCCTCCAATCCCTACACCTGCTATATTTAATTTATCACTAGGGGCAAGAAAACCGGTGCCTCCCAATACATGTCTTGGGACAATCGAAATCCCGGCAGCCGCCATTGACATTCCCTTGAGAAACTGTCTCCTGGACGGTTGATCACTTTTTTGTTTTTTGTTTTTTTCCATGGTTGGATAAGATGTTTAAATTAATATTTTCCTGATTGAAGGGGAGCAAGTTAATTGTTTTTTGGTGAACAAAAGCAGTAATACAGGCATAAAATAAAGATTTACCCATTAACAACTCTTAGCGATCATGAGTATTTTTTAATAAAAACGGTCAATACATTTCGTTCAAACGATTGCATACATTATCACCGCCGATCAGAATTTTAATTGCTTCAAATAGTCATAGCTGATCTTCAAACTCTCAATTGGGGTATGGTCTCGGCATCGGTCCTGCTCAACAAAGAAATATTTCATGCCGGCTTTGTCCTTATTTGCGAAGATCTTGGCCCAATCAATAGTACCATTACCTACCTCCGTAAAAAACTGATCTTTGGCCGACATATCCTTCACATGCCATAATGCAAATCGGCCAGGATGCTGTTTGAAGTATGAAACAGGGTCCTGTCCACCTTTGGTCATCCAGTACAGGTCAACTTCCATCTTCACCAAATCAGGGTCTGTTTCCTTTAATAACAGGTCATAGGGTACCTGCCCATCAATTTTATCAAACTCAAATGAATGATTGTGATAAGCGAATTGGATTCCATGTTTTTTTGCGATTTCACCAGATTTATTAAAGAGTTCAGCATGTTCCTTGTACTGGTCCAGCGTTTTTCTCTCCGGTTCGGCCAGGTAGGCACATACCATGTATTCCAAACCCATATTGGCTCCATCTTCTACGGCCTTATCCCAACCATTGGTCAGGGTCCCCTTTACATCGGGGCTCGTGATCCCGGTACCAATATGAAGGCTTTTTGCAACAACATCATTATCCTTGAATATCTTATTGAGTTGCGATACATCATTGTCATATACCTTTCCATCCACATAGTTAAATAGTTCGAGGTAATCATAGCCGATACCGGCCAGTTGTTTAATGGTTCCTTCAAAATCTTTACCTAATTCATTTCTCACAGTATAAATCTGAACTCCCAGTTTATCAATGGAGCCTAGAAAAAGGTCTTTTGGGAATACTGAAGACGGGAAAGCCAAGGCCCCTGTCGCCAGGACAGTGGATTTTACAAAGTTTCTACGATGCATAATTGTTTTTTTTAAATAATAACTAAAGAGCAAGTTAGCTAAGCCCTCGATAATATCCTATGATCTAAGGATGATTAAGCTGATAATGTAAAAACCAGTGGTAAATATCGTCACCACTATATACTCTTTTCCAGGTATCATGGCCCATATCTTCTTCTACGGTAAATCTAACCCTTGTGTCACCCAATTTCTCAAGTTCATTGATCCCAGGATAGAAATAGGTAGTAGGTACTACACGGTCCCGACCACCGCTAAATGCCCATACGGGTATGTTCGCGTCAGCTATAGGCTTCATTAGGGAAGGATGTCCCCAACCAACTATCGGCGCAATAGCTGCAAACAGGTTCGGATGGACACTTGCCATATGCCAGGTACCAAAACCACCATAGCTGAGTCCAGTGAGGTAAATACGATTTTTATCTACATGATATTGCGCCTTTACATTATCAAGAATTCCAATCAGGTCCGATTCAACCAAGTCCCATCCCTGGGGAAGGGTGATATATGGAAGACTGTCTGCAGCTATAGAGCCCATCATAGGATAATTTGTGGGGAAATTAGCAGGTCGATCGGGAACCCCCTCTTTCAGCCTTTTTGGAATTTTACTTTTATCACGTTTACTCAGATAGTCGTACCCAAGCGTGTCTCTTCCGAACATGGGGAGTTGAGGAACAATCATGATAAATGGAAGGTTTCGCTTTTGAATCCAGGCTTCATACAATGGTCCATGGATCATGACATAATCGAGTTCGTTATTCCCATTGCCACGCTCTCCATCACCATGAAGAAACAGAATTACCGGCCAGTCATTTTGCCTATCCTTATATCCGGCAGGAAGGTAAAGAAAAAAATGGTGTTGCTCCTGATCCAAAGTAGATGTATAGGGAATGCGCAGCAGTTCAGGATCTGTGGGCTGATTGTTACACCCTGCAAATACACTTCCAATGAGCAGTGTAATGAAGGCAGGTTTCAGCACTTTCATGTTTTTCGGCTAAAGGTACAATATAGTCTAGGGAATATGAACAAACAGGTTCAACGCGATTCTGCATAATAAACTTCGGTATCCGGATGAAATGTGTACCAGGCAAACCAGAAGGATACAGTGGGTTTTATTTTAAGGTCGGGTTTAATGAGCATGGCTGTTTTCGAATTCTTATTGAAACTTATTTCAAGGTTCTTACCTTCGAAGGAGTCGTTGATATGAGGCGCATTTTTAGCGAGCTGGGAAAAAGGATATGCTTTGAACTTCCCATTGATCTCCACTCCCAAAATATATTCTTTAGAGAAGAATCGGTCATCCCAATGATCAGTTGGGAAATAGACGGTTTTGGTGGTATTGTATCCAGTATAAGGAGTGCGGTTATAATCACGTGCATAGCCGGTATTGTGCCCTAAAACTTTGGTATTGGGATGTTGATCTTTCCATGTTTTCCAGTTGGTGATGGTTGAAGGGAGGATTTCCAGTTTGGTCCCTAAATAGCGACCTGTAATGGCCTGGTTTTTCAGTTGAGACCAAAGTGACTCGGTTTTGCGATCATACATCAGTACATCGCTATTATACAGAAGGCCTGAGACACCGAATTGAACTGGCTCTCCCTTAATAGTAGCATTAAATACCAACCCACTGCCGCAAAGCGGACAGAAACTTACTACATAGGAAGTATTTCCAATCTTGTCATTCACCAGCTCATGATAGTTGAGTATTTTTATGGGATAAGCCCTGGACTCACCATTGAAATTGACACCAATTACACGGTCGTCATCATTCAAATAATTAGCTCGTTTGGCTTCAACAAAACCAGGATAGCTCAACGCTGGTATTCCGTCTTTAGGCGGACCGCCTCGTTTAATTTTGGAAAGCTTAACGGAGGCACCTTTTAGATCAAATCCGTTCAATGATTGACCGGAAACTACAACTACTTCCAACAGACCGATCAGGCATAGGAGTCCTCTTCTTACCATACCTTAATAACCATTCCAATCCCTTTCTGGTTCTACTACGCCTATAATTTTATTCCATTCGTGGATAATACAGGTTATAAAATGAACAAAACAAGTCGATTGATTACCTTGGCGCACATGAAAACAACGAGATCCATGAAGTCAGGTTTTTTTATACTTATTGTGCTGTTTCTGAATACCCTTGAAGGACTCGCCCAGTCGGATTCAGTTTTTATACGTAAAAATTATAAAAAAGAGATTGTTGATATCGCTATGAGGGATGGCAAGCATTTGCATACCATCATCTATTCACCTATGGACCAATCTCAGAATTATCCAATCATGCTGAAGCGAACTTGCTATAGCATTGCGCCTTATGGAGTTGATGAATATCCCACACACTTGGGACCTTCAAGATTTCTGATGCGGGAGAAATACATTTTTGTTTACCAGGATGTCAGAGGAAGATATATGTCGGAAGGGCTTTTTGATAACATGCGGCCAAACATACCCGGGAATAATCCAAAAGATAAAACGGATATTGATGAAAGTTCTGACACGTTTGATACCATCGATTGGTTAATACATCATGTAAAGAACAATAATGGAAGGGTAGGTATGTGGGGAATTTCATACCCCGGATTTTACACGGCGGCTGCACTGCCGGATGCCCATCCTGCCTTGAAGGCAAGCTCACCACAGGCGCCAATCTCAGATTTTTTCTTCGATGATTTTCATCACCAAGGTGCTTACCTTGAAAGCTATACGGCTGCATTTCCTGTTTTTGGTTATCAAAAGGATAGTCTAACCACTCAACGATGGTACATGGATCATATGATCCGTTCTAATTATAAGGACGGATACGCATTTTATAAAGACCTGGGACCTCTCAAAAACATCTCTAAGGACTATTATGGAAAGGATAATTTTTTCTGGAACCAGGTAGTTGATCACCCTAATTACGATGAGTTTTGGCAAGTGAGGAATTTAATTCCCTACCTGAAACATGTAAATCATGCAGTTCTGACCGTTGGTGGGTGGTTCGATGCGGAAGATTTATACGGTCCGTTGCATATCTATAAGACTATTGAAACCAATAAGAAAAATCATGACAACCGTTTGGTTATGGGACCATGGAGCCATGGTGACTGGTCAAGGGAAAAGGGATATCAGGCAGTGAACGATATTTATTTTGGGGACAGCATTTCCACCTTCTACCAGCGGAATATAGAGCTGCCATTTTTCAACTATTATTTAAAAGAAAAAGGGAATATGGATCTTCCGGAGGCCTATTTGTTTGATACAGGTACGAAGGAGTGGAAAAAATTTGATGTATGGCCTCCTCAGGTTCCTCCACATACATTGTCCTTCAGGAAGGGGGGCAAATTGGAGATTGATAAAGAAGGAAATCATGAGGATGTGTTTAGTTATGAGAGTGACCCGGATAAGCCCGTCCCATACCGCTCAGTCACAGAAGGCATTACATTTACCCCACGCATGTTTATGACTGACGATCAGCGTGAAGCGAGTACCCGACCAGATGTGCTGGTCTTTCAAACAGAGGATCTGGAAAATCCCTTAACTCTGGCAGGTGAGATTAAGGCCAGCCTGAAGGTGTCCATATCCAGCACTGATGCGGATTTTATTGTAAAACTCATAGATGTATATCCTCAGGATGCCCCACGGTCTAAAGTAACACCTACCAACGTAACCATGGGAGGATACCAGCAGTTGGTGCGTTCGGAAGTGTTCCGTGGTCGATTCAGGAATAGTTTTGAATACCCAGAACCTTTTAAACCCAATGAACCAACCACGGTTGAGTTTCCTCTTCAGGACATTCTACATACCTTTAAAAAAGGACATAGAATCATGATACAAATACAAAGCACCTGGTTCCCCTATATTGATAGGAACCCTCAGAAATATGTTGATAATATCTACAAGGCGAAAGAGGAAGATTTTATCAAATCTACCATTTCGGTCTATGGAGATTCAAAAGTGATAATTGGTGGAAATCAGGAATTGTCAGAAAAAATTCCAATCCGATAAATTTGATTAATTTTTTAACCGTAATACTACTTTGAATAATATAATAGGACAAGGGAAAAATTCTGTTTCGTTCGACGCCATTGTGATTGGTACTGGCATTACCGGAGGTTGGGCTGCTAAAGAATTATGTGAAAAAGGTTTAGACACCCTGGTGTTGGAAAGGGGCCGTATGATTGAGCATGTCAAAGACTACACAACCATGTATGACGATCGATGGGATTTTAAATACCGGGGTATGTTGTCAAGGCAGGAAATGAAAAAATATCCCAAACAACGACGGACAGGATACACGATTAATGCTGCGTCAAAGCAATGGTTTGTTAATGACCTGGAAAACCCCTATAACGAAGTTAAACGTTTTGACTGGATCAGGGGATATCAGGTAGGAGGCAGGTCAATTACCTGGGGAAGGCAAAGTTATCGTTGGAGCGATCTTGATTTTGAAGCCAATGGGAAAGAGGGGATTGGGGTTGATTGGCCTATTCGATACAAAGATCTTGATCCATGGTATGGCTATGTTGAACGACATATTGGTGTAAGCGGTTCAAAGGAGGGATTGCCTCAGCTGCCTGATGGCGAATTTCTTCCTCCCATGGAAATGAACTGTGTGGAAGAACATGTACGTGATAAGATAGCAGAAAATTTTAATGGCCGGGTAATGACCATTGGGCGCACAGCCAATCTAACCGGCAATAGGGCGTTTAAATACAGGTCAAGATGTCAATTCCGGGATCGTTGCATCCGTGGTTGTCCTTACGGCGGGTATTTCAGTAGTCTTTCTTCTACCTTGCCCTATGCCGAAGCCACTGGGAACATGACCCTACGTCCAGACTCTATCGTGCATTCAATCATCTATGATGATCATACAGGTTTGGCCACGGGTGTTCGGGTTATTGATAGGGTGTCTCATGAAGAACACGAATTTTTTGCCAAAGTTATCTTTGTGAATGCATCAACGGTGGGTTCAGCAGCTATCCTGCTGAACTCCATCTCTGAGCGTTTTCCGGATGGTCTGGGAAATGATAGTGGTGAATTAGGGCACAACCTCATGGACCATCATTTTGAAACCGGAGCATACGGGGTATTTGATGGTTTCGAAGGCTACTATTATAAAGGCCGAAGACCGAATGGAATTTATATTCCCCGTTTTAGAAATCTTGGCGATACTGCCTCAAAAAGGAATTACCTTCGAGGATTTGGTTACCAGGGTGGTGCCGGCCGTCAGGGATGGAGAAAAAATGTAGCCGAGATGAGCTTTGGACAGGACCTTAAGGACGAGATTATGAAGCCGGGCAAGTGGTCTATGGGGCTAGGTGGCTTTGGGGAGTTTCTTCCTTATCATGAAAACAAGATGTATCTTGATAATGAGAAGAAAGACAAATGGGGTTTGCCAATAGTGACCTTCGATTGTGAGTTTAAGGAAAATGAGTTGAAGATGAGGGAAGATATGCGTAATGCGGCGGCCGAAATGCTGGAAACTTGCGGTTTGAAAAATGTTCAAACTTATGACCGGCACCCTGGGCCGGGTTTGGGTATCCATGAGATGGGAACGGCTCGGATGGGTAGGGACCCAAAGACATCAGTGCTCAATGGATTTAATCAGGTACATGCCGTTAAAAATGTGTATGTTACAGATGGGGCGTGTATGGCATCTACTGCTTGTCAAAATCCTTCTCTGACGTATATGGCCCTCACTGCCAGGGCCTGTGATCATGCCGTCAATGAGTTGAAAAATAAAAATTTTTAGTCATGAAAAGAAGGGAAGCATTAAAGTCCATTACTCTATCATCGGGAATGATATTGACTTCCGGAACTATCATGTCAATTCTACAGGCCTGTAGTGCACATGGAAATGAGAATAATTGGCAACCGCAGTTTTTTTCCAGTGAGCAGGGAAGTTTCTTTCGATCGTTATGCGATTTTTTGCTGCCGGCAACTGATACTCCCGGTGGGTTAGATGTTGGAGTCCCACAAATCGTGGATATTTTGTTGATGAATGTCTATGAAGCCAAATATATTGAGCAGTTTACACACTGGTTTAAGGTCCTGGACAATGAATACTTCAATGTATATAAGAAATCGATGAAGGAAAGTACAGAAGAAGAACGGCAGGCATTTTTCAAAGGTCTGTATTCTCTCTCACCTGAAAATGCAGAACAAATCGAACAGTTGCTTATGAGCAAACCTCCTCCAAAGAAAAACCGGAAGTATCAGATCTATGATGCGATGCACTCCTTGAGAAATGCTATCATTGATGCCTACTGTACCTCAGAGGAAATAGGTGAAAAGGTGCTGACTTATGATCCCATCCCGGGAGCATATAATGGCTGCATACCGGTCAGTGAAGTAAAGAATGTTTGGTCGCTGTAAGTTGCTGCTGTGCACCGGACTGATGTGGGCTTGAATGCCTACATTTGCTGTTTGTAATGGGGAGGAAATCCAAAACCACTAATACCAAGCTTATTCATTCTGGTGAAATCAATGACCAGTATGGAAGTCTTGTTACCCCTATTTACCAGACTTCTACATTCAAGTTTCCTACAGCAGAAGAAGGGGCAGCTCGTTTTTTAGGAGATAGCGAAGGCTATATCTACACCCGGCTGGCCAACCCCACAATTGATACATTGGAAAAGAAACTGGCCGATTTGGAACAAGGAGATGGCTGTATTGCTGTGGCTTCCGGCATGGCGGCAGTAACTACCACCTATGCTGCCTTGCTGAGCCAGGGAGACCACATTATCAGTTCAAGATCGGTGTATGGATCTAGCCGCGGGTCTATGGAGCAGATTTTCTCTCGTTTTGGAATCATGGCAACGTATGTAGATACATCTGTTCAAGAGAATATAGAAGCAGCGGCAAGGCCAGAAACCAGGCTTATTTATTTGGAAAGCCCTTCAAATCCCAATCTTGTGGTTTCGGATATTGAACAAATTTCCTCTTTTGCACATCAACATAACCTACTGGTGGCCGTAGATAACACCTTCTGCAGTCCTTATATTCAGCAACCTTTGGTATTGGGAGCTGATATAGTTATTCATTCGCTAACAAAATTTATCAGTGGTCATGCTGACGTAATTGGTGGATGCATCGTCTCAGCCAATGCCAACCTTGACCAAAAACTTAGAAAGGCCATGATTTATATGGGTTGTACTATGGATCCGCACCAGGCATTCCTTGTTGAACGGGGTGTAAAGACCCTGGGTTTGCGGATGGAACGTGCACAGGAGAATGCTTTAAAGATTTCCAGGTTTTTATCTGACCATGATGCTGTAGCCTGGGTTACTTATCCTGGACTGGAAAATTTTCCTCAAAAGCAACTGGTAGAACGTCAGATGAGCGGCCATGGCGCTATGATCAGTTTTGGGCTGCACGGAGGGTATGAAGCAGGAAAAAAGCTAATGGATGAAGTAAGGCTGATAAAGTTGGCCGTCTCACTGGGCGGGGTGGAATCTCTCATCCAACATCCGGCCTCCATGTCTCATGTCGTCCTTTCTGCCCAAGCCAGGGCCGAAGCAGGGATCAACGATGACCTGATCAGACTATCCGTAGGGGTGGAAGATACTGAGGACTTGCTCACTGATCTGGACAGCGCTTTAACAAACATACATTGATGTTCTTATCCGTTCTTTATCATTTGTCCGATAGTCAACATTTTTTTATCATAAATCATTTATTACTATGATCCTGGCTGCAATTGACGCAGGCTCAAATGCTATTCGATTGCAGATCAATCGTGTTCTTTTGGATGACCATGGAGAACCCCATTTTAAGTCATTGGAGTATATTAGGTTTCCGTTGAGATTAGGCAAGGATACATTCCGCACAGGTGAAATAACCTTCAGGAGTGAAACGAAGTTTGTTAACCTGATGATGGCCTTCCGAACACTTATTGACCTTTATGAAGCAGATGATGCTTATGGTTGTGCAACATCAGCTCTCAGAGATGCCTTGAATGGTGAGCGTATAATTCGGAGGGCCTATGAAAAAAGTGGTTTACATATTGATCTTATTTCCGGTCAACGAGAGGCTGAGCTCCTTGATCTGGCTATACATCAGTCTATTGGTGAAGGAAACTATATTACCATCGATGTAGGTGGAGGTAGCACGGAGATCAACCTCACCGAAGGAAAAAACAGTTATGCCAGAAAGTCCTTCAAACTTGGGTCGGTAAGGAACATGCAGGGCAAAGAGAAAAAAGAGACCTGGGAAGAAATGAGCTCCTGGATAAAGGAGCATATCATAGGTAAGGATCATCTGGCTGTTGGAACAGGAGGGAACATCAAAAGTTACCAGAAGATCATTGATAATTCAAGAAGCGAGTTGACATTTTCAGAGTTGGAATCAACGATTGCTGGCTTAGGGGAAAAAACGATCTCCGAACGGATAAATGATTATGAATTACGAGAAGACCGGGCTGATGTCATCGTATTTGCTGGTGAAATATACAAAACAGCCATGCAATATGCCGGGGCAGAAAAAATTCTTGTTCCGGATGTAGGACTCAAAGACGGCATCATTCATATGCTCTTTGAGCGCAATAGATAGATTACACTACCAATCATCAATACCCTCTTCTCTTGGGGTAGCCATGGCATTTTTTAATTCAATAATAAGTTGTGAAATCACCCGGTGGACTTCCTGTCTATATGATTGGATCAGCCTCTTCTCATATTCCTTTGATTTTGATATATCCTTGAATATTATTCTTTCAGCACGTTCTTTTTTCAATCGAATCCCCTGTTTTTTGCCTGGATTGGACCCAACAAATAAATCGGAAATGGTGTATTGATAAGCATGGGGGGAAATGGTAATGGTGACCAGGTAAAAAAAACGAGTCTTAGCTTGTTTCCCTTTCAGATCCACATGGATGAACTCAAATGGTTCAGCTACAACCTTCACTTTCGTGCTTACCTGGTTATCCAGGATATAATGCCCTTCTTTTAACTTGTTGAATTTCCAGGTTTTTGCTCGCAAATACAGTTGGTGCGCATTAACACCAGGCATTTGTATGGACTCCTTATAACGAATCCGCTTGGTCAATGGGTCTCGTGGAAAAGTTTCAAAATCAGCCTGGGCATGGGTCTCAATCATCGCAAAAACTTCGATGAGTACGGCAATTATTAAACATAATGTTCGACTTGAATTATACATACCTACTTTTCATCTCCTTAGGACCAACAATGGTGATCCAGATCATTTTTATTTTCTTAAGGTATTACGAGATTTAATAAAATACAACTGTCAGCAATGCATAACATTCTCGTACCCACCGATTTTTCCCTGGAAGCTGAAAATGCAACACAAGTGGCCGTCCAGCTTTCTAAGAAATTTAATTCTTGTTTAAACCTGCTTCATATTGTAGAGTTTGATGAGCCGTCAACAATTAATATAGATTTGAGCCGGGAAATCGAATGGACTAGCATTTCTCAAAAATTGAAAGTAAAGATCAAATCTGCCAGACAAGCCCTGCAGCTGAGTATTGTCCTTCATGGCATTGTCCGACATAAAAGGAATGAGATGAAGCCACTGATAGTCCTCGGCAATCCATTAAAGCAGATTGAAGACAATATAAGTAATATCGAGGCAGATCTGGTTGTTATGGGCACACGCGGATTATGGGGATATTCTGAAGTGCTTCTGGGATCAAATACCGAATGGGTCATGCGGCGGGCATTATGCCCCGTTGTTACCATTAAAGATGTTGCCGGAGAGGATAATTTCTCAAAGATCCTTGTGTGGTGGGCTGAAGATCGGGTAAATTCAAAGTTTTTGGATACGATTAAGCTTTTCCAATTGGCATTCAACTCGAAAGTTTATTTCATTCATGTGATGACGAAAGGGAAAATGCAACGTGAGGATATGATTAAAAGGAAATTAAAAGATAGCTTAGAGGGATACAACATCCCTCAATCCGAATGGGTAAGCATGAGCCATCACTCAGTGGAAGAAGGCATCCTTGAATTTGCTGATGAGCTGGAGCCCTGTACCATCGCGACCACTACGACAAAACACTCAGTGCTTGGACGATTATTTACCAAGTCTTTTTCAGGTGATATGGTCAACCATGCCAAACACCCTGTGCTAACACAGTTGATGTCTTAACTGCGGCTTGTACTTTTTATCTGCCCGGTTGAAGGAGTCATTGGATATTTGTAAATTACAGATATTTCATTGTCCAGACCAATGCTTGGAGCGTTGATCGGGCATCGATTAAAATGTTGGACTCTACTAACCCACCGACTCATATTGATCGTTGGTATAAATTTGTCTTTTTACTGACATTCGCAATACTGACCTGCACCCTTTCAGCACAAACCAGGTTGTCCGTTTCCATCGGTTCCAACTTCTTTACCCAGCACTTCCAGCAAGGATTCTATACTCCTAAGTTTGGTAGCACCATCTATACCACTGACGGAAGCTATAAGACCAAATCAATGGGAACTTTCCTCACAGTGGACGCCTATGCCCGTACAAGGATTAACAATGGACTTTACTGGGTCACAGGACTCAATATTTTTCAAACAGGTTATTCAAATTTTGTGGATGTAAGGTATAGTGAGTTGAAGACAACTTACCTCGGCATCCCCTTAATGGTCCGTGTTAACTACTTAAACATGTGGTATATCGACATAGGCATGCTGGCCCGGACTCCACTCTCAGCCAACTTAACTGAGATGTATCAACCAACCGGTGGACCTCAGCAAAATCAGCGGAGTGATATCAAGAGGTATTTGAATGGACTGTCGCTGGGCTTTCATGCCGAATCATCCATCGTGATCAAGAGACTGTTGATTACATGGTACTGGACCTTTGGCAAAGAACGGGTGGACCCTGACTTTGAGAATGCCTGGCCACTGGCAGGCCGATCTCTTTTCATTCGTGATTTCAGCCCAAAATATTCGTATCAATTCATGGGAGTAAAACTGGGTATCAGGTTATGAAATGCATCTTTGTTATATCGGTATTGCTGCCTGGTACCATAGGATTGTGGGCCCAAAACAAGCAAATAACAACTCATTTTGTGGATTCGGTGGATCAGGAATTCCATTCAGCTGCCATTAGCAAAATGGGGATGATGACCAGGAAGGCACTCGTTTTTTCTTTGATCACCAAGGGAACAACTGCAATGAGGAAAAATGATTTTCCTTCGGCAGAGCAATTTTTTCTATTGGCAGTTAATTATACCAATCAACTCATTACTACGGGTGTAAAACCCCGATACTTATTTACAGGAGGAATTTATGAATCCTACACAGCGCTGGCTGGTGTCTACCAGGCGACCAATAATTTAGATAAAGCTGAACAGGTGTTACTGGAAGCTAAGGCTAATATGGATCTTCACCTTCCCGGGAAGAGCATCTTCAGAACGCCTGTTCTCGTGAAACTAGGAGAGGTATACTCAGCGAAGGGCGAACTGGGTATGGGAGAAATTTACTTTAACCAGGCCGAAAAGATTTTCAACCGAAACTCCAACACAGTGTACAGCAATACAAGCTTGTATCGCTCTATTCAGGTCAATCGTTTTGAAATCGCCTTTCAGCAAGGGGATTTACCTAAGGCAAGGAAGGCATTGAAACGGATGTCGACCGGCGGAATGGACATAATTTTCGATATGTCAAAGACCAGCCAGGTCCCTATGGTTTTTCTTGAGACTGCGAAGTACCATCTACTAAATGGTAACTACAAGGAAGCCTCCTGGTATCTCGATCGATCACGAATTTATGCAGAAGTATTAGATGATCAAACTCTGTTGATGAAGATCCGTAAATTTCGTTTTCTTTTATTTTGGCAGCAGAAGGACCTGAGCAATGCCATACGAACGTTCAGTCTTCTGTCAAATGAATATAAAAACTACATATCCCATAATTTTCCTGCTATGAATGAGCCCGACAGGGAAAAATTCTATGCCACGCTGCGACTGGATTTTCAGTTGTTTAACTCATTCTTTATTTCAAATGCTGAGAAACTTGATAATACAAAGGCATTGTCTCTGGTATATGATAATCAACTTTTTAGTAAAGCGCTGTTGCTAAATCAAATCAGTAAAGTGCGAAAGGTCATTATGCAGAGTAGTGACCAGAATCTTCGAACAACCTTTTATGAGTGGGAATCTTCCAGGTCAGAATTGGCATCGCTTTATTTTACCAAAAAAAGAGATTTTCAAAGAATAAAGTCACTTGAAGAAAAAGTGAACGTACTTGAAACAACTCTGACCCGCGCGACCTCCTTATTGCATACTGTTGATACAGAATCTTCATGGAAAAACGTAGCCAGAACCCTTCAGCCTAATGAGGTTGCCCTGGAGATCATCAGGGTTCCTTACTTTTCTTTGAATCAGCCCGGTCAACCAGGATTTAAGTTTGCTGACTCCATTAGCTATCTTTTCCTGACAGTACGGCAAGGAGACACAAACCCTTCCTATAAAATTGTTTCCCAGGGTAAGGAGTTGGAAGGAAAATCATTGAAATACTATAGCAATTCAATTCGATTCAAAGAGAAGGATACTCTTTCATTTGGCCGGTATTGGCAACCCATTGAAGCGTTGGTAAGAGGTGCTAAAAGGGTTTATGTGTCGGCGGATGGGGTATATAATCAGGTTAGTCTGAACAGTATGTATGATCCACAAACCAAACAATACCTTATGGATCAGCGTGCACTTGTTTTGCTGACCAATACGAAAGACCTGTTGATTGATCGACCCTTGAAGACCCCAAGACCTGCAGTTTTTTTTGGAAGGCCGGATTACTCATCCGCTTCGGACAGTAATCAAAGGGCAGTGGTACTGAATGATCCTCAAAGCCTTTTCATTAGTAGAAGTTCAGGTAGTGGATCTCTGTCTGGTCTGCGAGATACTGCCTTTGACGACCTTCCTGGAACAGAGCAAGAAGTGGAATCTATTGAACAACTCGTGAAAACCAACCACCTTGAGACAAGATTGTTCCTGGGACCAACTGCCACTGAATATGCGATCAAACGAGTAGATAATCCTTTTATCCTACATATTGCCACACATGGGTTTTTTATCCAGGAAAAGCCGTATGATCGTATTAATGCTATGCTCAGATCGGGGCTGGTGATGGCTGGGGTAAATAACCCCGGGACTGATAGTGAAGATGGCTTGCTTACCGCATATGAAGTTACTGGGATGAAGCTTGACTCAACATTCCTCGTTGTTCTTTCCGCATGTGAAACCGGGCTGGGAGAAGTGAAAAATGGAGAAGGAGTGTATGGCTTGCAACGGGGTATTATGGTGGCAGGAGCTCGATTCCTGCTCATGTCACTATGGAAAGTGGATGATCGTGCGACCCGACTTCTTATGGTGTCGTTTTATACGAAATGGCTTAATGGAGAAGAGATCCATGAAGCCCTGCGATCAGCCAAGCAGAAACTCCGTGAGCAATATCCTGAGCCCTATTACTGGGCTGGTTTTATACTACTTGGGAAGTAAACTATGAAACATCTAATGTTTATCCTCTTGGTATTTGCTGCCCTTCAGGGCTATGCCCAAATGGAGATTCATTTAAACCTTTCCCAGAATTTTTTCAATATAAATTACGGGAAAGATAATGATTTCTTTTATGGAGGTACGGGCAATGCTACCTTGTCAGGTGCAGTTGATATTCAATATAATTTTATAAAGCATGCGAGAATGAAACGTGATTCATCGCGATCCGTTCGAAGAATGATGTTTCTAACCTTTCCTTCATTGAGTCTTTCAGGCCATTACACTTCTCATCACCTAATCGTTAATGGATTCAATGCTGATGATGATCCGGTCCATTCTGAATTTGAGATTGCTTACCTCTATCTTCCAGTCATATTCAAATACAATGCTCAACCCTTCGTTCTGGATGAGCATTTTGTGGTAGGTATAGGTATCGGGGTGGCCCCGACCATACTTTTGAATTCCCGATTGGATGAGTCGGCCCTGATTAATACGAGGGATGCTAATGGAGACATAATTAACCAACAAGTGGTATCTGACAATAAGGATGTGACTCAATTTGGTCAGAAAGTATTGTTCAATTTTGTGTTTGAGCTATCATGGTCTATTGGGAGGGTATATGTAGCCCAGCGAAGCTGGTTTTCTTTGCGAGATCAATTTATGAGCGATCTAGCCGGACAATGGCAGGTACCAGCCTCACATTCTGTCTATCTGGGGGCTCATGATATCTGGCCCAAAGTCACCTATGGAGGTGGAGCTTTTGTTATTGGATTGAGGATCGACTAATTAATTCTGACCAATAAGCTCTACGAAGGTACCGTCCGGGTCCTGAACAAGGACAAACATGCGACCATCTGGCAGGTGGGTTGGTGTTTCTCCCAGAAAAGGGATGTTTTGCTCCGTTAACCGGGATATCATCTTGTCCATGGACGTTATATAAAGGGTTATATATTGGACACCGGTGTCGTCTTGAATATGAGCAGGCTTGGGGTGGGCAGCCGGCTGGTTAAAGCTCATAAGCTTTAACTGGGTAGCAGATTCAATATTCTCTAGTTTTAATATGGTCACATCAAACGACCTACCCCCGGTAAGACCTGAAGTTTTTGCAAAATTTGAATCGATTGAGAATCCACCGGTTTTTGTCAGTCCTAGCACATCCTGGTAAAAACGTTCTGCATTGCTTAAATCACTTACAACCATACCGATCTGGATGACGGGGTTTGAAAAAGACTTTTTTTCTTTCATGGTTTGCGTACTTACCAAAAAGACCAGGATAATTGCCGATAGTGAAATGAGGACAAAATTTGATTTAGTTTTCATGGGAGTATCATTTAAAGGATTGATATGGATTACAACATCTTATAATAATCTCACTTTTTTTCAAATAATAAAATATTTCAAGTGAGTTGAATACAGACTGAATACTTTATACCACCGCCCCGGACCGGTACGCCGGGAGAAGACGATAAATCCAATAGTTCATAGATTTTCTGTAATTTACATTATGTTTATCCGAATATCTTGACTACCGTGAAGAAAAAACTATTGCTGTGTCTGGTGTATATTTTGATGTGTTGGCCTACATCTTTTGCGCAATGTACGAACAAACCTGGTTTGGTATGGGCAAGCAATGAGCCCGAGGTACGTTTGATCGATATTGTGCGCAATGCAGCCCCTATCTTATGGTTTTCGCCTGATGAAAAGATCTTATTCAACGAACAAGGCAAGATACGGATCCCGATGGCCCTGCCGGTGGATACACCGACTACACATCCGGTGGTATATTATAAACTTGCTTATCTATACACTTTTAATAAATTAAAGAAAGAGCAGTTGGATTACTCCCCCACAGAGAAGGTAGATCTGGAAAAATTCAATGGGATGGATATCATTTATTATTATTACTTCGACCGGGAGACAGGGCTGGGAAGTCACCATCATGATATTGAGTCCATGTTCATCCAATTTGAAGTGATAACGGATCCTCTATGCAAAGAAGGGAAATTCCAAGTAGTTGCAAATAGGATTGTGGCCAATGCGCATGGGAATAAGTGGTACCAAAATTCTTTTCTCGTTGATGAACAGGCCTTCTTTCCACCTGTTATTTTTATCGGAGAAGGGAAGCATGCTTCCTGTACGGATAAGAATGCAGATGGTGTTTATACCCCAGGATATGATGTTACTCAGAACATCAATGATGCCTGGGGTGTACGGGATATAGAGACCTCCGGGATCCTGTTCTCAGGTCAATACCAGGGATGGATGACCAAGCGCAGGACCAAGCGATCTCTGGTGGCCCCACCCATCCATGAAGGTGACCGGTATTTTGAGAATTACGAGGTAAAGTTTAGTCCTGTGGAATATAATGCCAGTTATGAGTTAAGGCCCTATCCCAACTATCTCGAAATAAAAGTACCTAAAGACCTGGTCCGTTTCATGAAAGATAAGAAACCCCACGATTGGCCTGTCGTGGTTCGGGGTAATTCTGAATATGCTGTGGCCCGAAAGAAGCAAACGGCTGACGCCTATAATTCAGTCACATTTGCCTTTCGTTGGGACAATAATGATAATTTTAGCCTTGCACTGCCGCTCCTTTTGTTTAAAAATGTGAAAGCTCCCATGACAGGAGGCTGGCTATATAACAAGGTGTATTTCGGCAATGGCGATGCTGTGGACAGCCATTATACGACCCTGATCGGCCACCAGATCGTTCATACTTCTTCGGCTTCAAGGTGGCTCGATCCCTATTTGGGGATGGGGTATGAAGTTTACGACGCCAACCCTGAAAAGGATGTTCAGGACTATTATGCCGACTTCGTCTCCGAGATTGGCCTTAAACTACGGGTGAACATCCGCCATACACCGGCCAGGTTCCTGCGATTTCTGGGCACGGATTTCTGGGGATTACGACTGGGTTGGAAAAATGTCGGGTTCAGGGATTTCCGCTATAGCGGTTTTGTGATTGAGTTTGGCGCAGGGGTGTTTTAGGTCAAATGAACGAGGCAATACTGGCAATTAATACTCGATTAACGAACGGCAGATTGGTTGAAACCCCGTGCACTTTGCGCTAACTGAGGCCTTAAATTAAATGTGTTAAAAATTTTAACCCGGAAAATTCAACAGAATATTCCATCCAGTGGGCTGCCCAATAGTAAATTATTGATAATCTGTTCATTAGGTTTCAGATAAACTTTATTTATAAAAAACATAATACCCAAATATGGGAGTTCAATATTAGGCAATATGCAGGGTTAACCCTTTCACAAGTAATTAATAATCAATAGTTATCTACCCTATTAAATCGATATTCCTAGAAGTGTCATGAATAATGCAGTTAATGTACAAAACACAGGGAAAGTAGTCAAGAGTTAGATCTGTTACTAGCCAGTATCAGGAAGGGGATGGCAACCTCTATGGATTCATACCGTCCGTTATATTGATGTAATAAAAGGGAATAGCGATACAAGATTTGTGATAATTCCATATATTATATGATCAAACCCCAATTCCCTTATCAATGTTCAGTTTTCTAATGACAGGTTCATCCAACTGTGTTAATTTCAAGTCACCGACTTTCTATGACTGGATTAACAAGAAAGAACAATTGGTAATGGCACGAATCTTATGTTCCTGGTTCCTACCAAAAGTGAGCAGATCGTGGGTATTCAGCACCTGGTCCTGACTATCAATATGAATCTCCAGGGCACCCTCCAATACAACAATCATGGCATCCATCGTCGAGGCATGGGGAGGAAGTTCTTTTCCTGTTTCAATGGAAAATAAGGTGATTTGCTGATTTCCATTTGTAGCCAGTCGCTTACTGTTGACTTTATCATATACAATAGACCCTAATACATTACTGATTTTCATAACTCCAATTGATCAATTTTCAAGGTTAATAATACACCTTCCACACATATGTTACTGTGACAAAAAACACAATAAGAAGAATTTATTTTATTTTTTATCCAAATGGGTAAAAAAATACTGGTTGTTCTTGGAATATTTATTTGGAATTTACATTTTTGACCAAATGGGTAAAAAATCAGAACGTACAAAGACCAAAATATTAGAGTCAGCTCATCAACTTTTCCTTGAGAAAGGCTATGACGGACTGCGCATGCAGCAACTTGCTGACAGAGCTGGAGTAAACAAAGGATTGCTTCACCACTATTTCCGTAACAAAACCACCTTGTTTACCCAGATATTTGACGCCAGCATCAGCCAGCTTTTTGCCGAAATTGCTTCCCGCTTCGGAACGGAGTTTACTTTGAAAGAAAAGATAAATGGAGCAGTAGACGCCTATTTTGAAATGTTGCTGGCCAATCCGAATTTGCCGGTCTTTGTCTTGAGCGAGCTTCGAAAAAAACCTAAACGGCTAACTACGTTGTTCAAAGAACAACGCCTCCATGAGGTGTTAGGTGATTTTGTACAAGGTTTGGGTGACCAGAAGGCCGGTACTCACCTCATGGTCACGCTGGTGTCTCTTTGTGTTTTCCCCTTTATGGCACGCCCTATTATTGACGAAATCCTTGAAGGTCATCTGTCGTTCGAGCAGTTCGTACAACAACGACGACCCCTCATAAAAAATATGTTAATGAACCTAGCACAATCTATATGAAATCGTTAACGTTTTTTTTGCTATTCTGTCTTTCTTTTGTTGCAGCACAGGCTCAGCTGCTGCCGTTGGACTCTTGTATTTCCTGGGCTTATTCTAACCAAAAATTCACTGAAGAGGCTACCATTCTTCAGGACAGGAGAGAGATTCAGGTGGAAAATGAGAACAAGGGTAACCTGCCTGGCCTGGCTCTGGATGGATCCGCAACCATTCAGAATGAGAACATTTCTATTCCTATCGGAATTCCTGGAATTGAAGCCCCAGACGTTCCCATTAACTTCAACCGCCTATTGGTGGACTTCAGCCAAACTATTTACAACGGTGGACTCGCGGCCCATAAAAAAATCTTGAGAGAATTAGAGTACAAAGACCGGATGTATGATCTTGACATTCGAAAGTCAAGGATCAAAGCTTCTGTCACCAGTGTATATAGTGGTATTGTACTCACAAGGACTCATCGGGCAATCCTTGAGAAGCAAAACAACACCCTGCAAGCCAAACTGAAGAATGTTGAAGGGGCTGTAAGTTCCGGCGTGGTATTAAAATCCAACTTCTTGGCGCTCAAGGCTGAGCAATTAAAAGTTGATCAGGAAATAACAGAGAATCGTCATCAGCAGGCCAAACTCCGGCGACAACTACGTTTGCTGACCGGAAGGGAGATCCCATCAGGTTCAGTATTTCGTATTCCCGATGTTGACATTGATTCCAGCGGGGTAGAAAGCCGTCCAGAGTTTTTACAACTGGAGAACACTGTTAACATGTTGGATGCCAGAAAAAAGTTAGGGTTGGTTGCCCGATCGCCCGTTCTTGGCATTTTCGGTAGCGCTGGTTTTGGATTACCGGGTTATGATATATTTAACAATTCTGTTCGTCCGATGGTTTTTGCCGGGATCCAACTTAAGTGGAAAATAGTAGATTGGGATAAGGTAAAAAATGAAAATCAATTGCTTTCGCTCAATCAATCCTTACTTGGTTATCAACAGCACAGGTTGAATGTTCAACTTTCTTCGAACCTGGAAAACCAATTGGAAGAGATCCGTAAAATCCGTCAATTGATTGTCCAGGATAAGGAGATCCTGACGTTGCGCAGGGAGGTCGCTCAACAGTTAGATGCACAGCTCAGGAATGGCACAGCCACCTCTGCCGATTATATACGGGAGTTGAATGCAGCGGCCCTGGCGGAACTAACCGGCGAAATACATAAAATTCAATTAAAATTAGCAAAACTCAACTATGCGATTATTCAAGGAAACTAAACTTTGTTTAGCCAGCCTATGCTGTTTGGTGTTAACCGTTTCTTGCTCTGACGAGTCTGAACAGGCAGATGCATATGGCAATTTCGAAGTAGACAACACCATTATTTCGGCGCAAACAGCCGGTGAACTCCTGCGGTTTGATGTCCAGCAGGGAGGCCTGTTACTGGCGGGTCAGATTGTGGGTCTGATAGATACCACTTCCCTTCATTTACAGAAAAATGAAATTCTTGCTAGCATCAGTGCTGCACGCATTCAGAAGATCAACTTGAATGCCCAGGAAGAAGTACTCGGTGCTGAAAGGGCCAATCTCGTGCGGGAGAAGAACAGGGTGGAGAAGCTGCTGAAGTCTGAATCGGCCACCACCAAACAGCGGGATGACCTGGTAGGCAATATCAAGGTAATTGATGAGCGCATCAAGGCTCTCTTAACCCAGAAAAAGGTGATTGATACTCAAGTGGCTTCCATTGTTGCCAAATTAGGGGTGATCGACCACCAGATGAGCAATGCTGTCATCACAAATCCATTGCAGGGTCGTGTACTTACTAAGTTGGCCCAGGCTCATGAAATTATGGCGCCGGGCAAGCCCCTCTACACCCTTGCTGATTTGTCGTTAATCGACCTTAAGGCTTTCGTAAGCGAACGTCAACTTGCCAACCTGGCCCTTGAACAAAAGGTTAAGGTGCTGATAGATTCTGAAGATGATCAAAAAGAGTTTTCGGGAAAAATTACATGGATATCTGATGAGGCTGAGTTTACCCCCAAAATTATACAAACAAAGGAGGAGAGGGTGAATCTTGTCTACGCCATAAAAGTAAGAGTGAAAAACGACGGTTCCATAAAAATAGGTATGCCGGGAGAAGTGAAATTCTAATGGTAAGCTTCAACAAAGTCATTAAATATTACGGTGAAAACCCTGCTGTTCAAGGAGTTACATGTAGTGTTAACCCGGGTGAACTTTTTGGACTGATCGGACCGGATGGCGCCGGAAAGTCTACCCTTTTTCGGATGTTGACCACCTTAATTTTGCCAGACAGTGGAGAGATACTGTTCAATCAGCGCGATGTGGTAAACGCCTATAAATATGTACGGGCAAATGTAGGCTATATGCCAGGGACCTTTTCACTTTATGCTGACCTGACGGTCGAGGAAAACCTGCAATTCTTTGCTACTTTATATGGTACAACAGTTGAAAAAAACTATGTGTTAATCAGGGATATTTATGAACAGATTGAACCTTTTAAAGACAGAAGAGCACAGGACCTTTCAGGAGGGATGAAGCAGAAGCTGGCTTTAAGCTGTGCCCTCATTCACAGACCTATGGTTCTTGTACTGGATGAACCTACGACAGGGGTGGATGCTGTATCGCGCAAAGAGTTCTGGACTATGCTAGAGTGGTTGAAAAACGACGGCCTGACCATCCTGGTATCTACGGCCTATATGGATGAGGCCACTCTTTGTGATCGTGTAGGGTTGATCCAGGACGGGAAGTTGATGAGCGTTGATACTCCCAGTGGTGTTCTCGCCTCTTTTCCATGGAAATTAATGGCTGTGCAGTCCGATAAATCCTACCGCCTCCTCACGATATTGAAGAAGTCGGATCAATTCAGGCATGTTCATCCTTTTGGTGATTCGGTCCATGTTTCCCTGGAACCATCCAGTTCAGAGGACCAGTTGGTTGGGTACCTGGATCAGCATTTAAAAAACAGTTATAAGATAAGACAGATAAAACCCGTCATTGAGGACTGTTTTATGGAATTAATGTTGTCTAACGCCAATGGATGATCATACCGTCATAGATGCAAAAGGCCTGACCAAGCGATTCAACTCCTTCACAGCGGTGGATGAGATCACCTTTAAGGTAAAGAAGGGAGAAATCTTTGGCTTTTTGGGCGCTAATGGGGCAGGAAAAACTACCGCTATCAAGATGTTGACAGGACTATTGCGACCAACGAGCGGGTCAGCCAGGGTAGCAGGATACGATGTTTTTAGGGAACCTGACCATATTAAACGAAATATTGGCTACATGAGCCAGAGGTTCTCCCTCTACAACGATCTGACCGTTGTTGAGAACATAAGGCTGTATGCAGGTATTTATGGATTAAAGCGTCAGAAGATAAACCAAAAGGCAGGGGACCTGCTTCATACATTGGGTATTCATTCATATCGTGACTCTTTGGTAAAAGACCTACCGCTGGGCTTTAAACAGAAGCTTGCTTTTTCCATAGCTATTTTTCACGAACCCAGGATGGTTTTCCTTGATGAACCTACGGGTGGGGTGGATCCTATTGCAAGACGTCAGTTCTGGGAAATGATCTACGAAGCGGCAGAGAGAGGTATTACGCCATTTGTCACCACACATTATATGGATGAAGCTGAATATTGTGATCGGGTGTCGATCATGGTTGAAGGTAAAATCATGGCCCTTGATACTCCCGGAAAGTTAAAGGAAAAATTCAAAGCTGATTCTATGGACCAGGTGTTTTTGAAATTGGCCAGAGCATCATGAGACAGTTAATTGTTTTTATCCTTAAAGAATTTAAGCATATCTTCCGGGATCACCGGACGTTACTTATCTTATTTGGAATGCCTGTGGCCCAGGTTTTTCTATTCGGATATGCTGTGACCAACGAGGTAAGAGATGCCGAATTAACGGTTTGGGACCGGTCAGGAGATTACCTATCAGGTGAACTTATATCTTCAATGGTAGGCTCAGGATACTTCAAATATGAAGGTCAGGTTACGTCAGACCGGGAGTTGGCTGATGGTTTCAAATCCAATCGATATAAACTCGGATTGGTCATTCCGCCAAATTTTGCCAGAGATGTTTTTCAAGGCAATGCCAAGGTTCAGCTTCTTCTGGATGCTTCAGATCCTAATACAGCGAATATTTTAAATAGTTATGCTTCTGCCATTATTGGTAAATTCATTTCTTCACATACAAAGCTCCATTTACCGTTGAACATTCAGACCGAGGTCAGAATGACTTACAATCCTGAATTGAAGGGAGTCTTCTTATTTGTTCCGGGAGTGATTACTGTGATCCTAATGCTTGTCAGCGCTTTGCTCACTTCGATAGCCCTGGCCAGGGAAAAGGAAATGGGTACCATGGAAATCCTTCTCGTATCTCCCCTTCAACCGGCCACGGTAGTCATAGGAAAAGTGATCCCCTACTTAGGCCTTTCATTTGTAAATGCTCTCGTTGTTCTTCTTCTTGGCTTCTTTGTTTTTGGCATGCCGTTGCACGGGAACCTGGTTTTATTGTTATCAGAATTTATCCTGTTTATCATCTGTGCCCTGAGCATCGGTATTTTTATCTCCACCAAAGCAGCTTCTCAGCAGGTAGCGATGATGATGTCCCTATTTGCCCTGATGATGCCAACCATCCTCCTGTCCGGATTCATTTTTCCTATTGACAGTATGCCCAGGGTCCTTCAATGGCTGAGTTATATCATTCCTGCCAAGTATTTCATCCAGGTAGTAAAAGGCATTATGCTGCAGGGTACCGGGCTAAGCGAGCTTTGGAAACCTACTTTAGCCATTGCCGGAATTTCACTTTTTTTCATCATCGCAAGCATCAAGAATTTTAAAACACGTCTGGCATGAAGCAGGTAAGGGTCCTACTAATAAAAGAATTTAAACAGGTGTTCCGGAACAAAGGAATGCTGCCCATCATTTTTTTGGTTCCTATTATTCAGTTGCTAATCCTGGTGAATGCAGCCAATTTTGAGATAAAAAAGATTGATTTTGCCGTTTATGATCCTGACCAGTCCCAATTGAGCCATCAGCTAGTTCAAGAACTACAGTCTAGTGGTTATTACCACTTGGTTGCCAATATTCAATCTTATCGTCAAGGCCAGGAATACATGGACCAAAATCAAATAGACCTTTTGTTGATGATCCCGAATCAATTTGAATCAACCCTATTACGAGAAGGCAAGGCAGCTTTAATGGTCGACATAAGCGCCATTGACGGCAGTGCTGCCAGTGTCATCTTTTATTATACCAATACCATTATCTCCGGATTTAATAAACAGATAGTTGCCCAGTGGAACAGGCGACCACCCAAAGGAAGAGAAAGACAGCTAATTGAGTCAAGGTTTTGGTATAATCCTGAATTGGAATATAAAAACTACATGACGCCCGGTTTGATGGTGGTACTTGTTACCATGGTAGGCATGTTTTTATCTTCTATGAACGTTGTCCGCGAAAAGGAAATAGGGACGATTGAGCAGTTAAATGTAACACCTATCACCAAAACGCAATTCATTATCAGTAAGCTCTTTCCATTTTGGGTCATTGGTTTGTTTGAGCTGGCGTTTGGTTTGGCCATAGGCAAGCTCATCTTTGATTTTCCTGTGCTAGGATCGCTACCGCTTTTGTTTGGCTTTGCAGCCTTTTACCTAACAGTAGTACTGGGTATTGGATTGTTTATTAGTACCGTGACGAATACCCAGCAGCAGGCTATGCTGATCAGTTGGTTCTTTATGGTCATCTTCATCCTGATGAGTGGACTTTTTACGGCCATCGAGAATATGCCTCCCTGGGCGCAGGTCATAACCTGGTTTAACCCTATGGCCTATTTTGTTGAGGTGATCCGCATGGTTCTACTGAAGGGAAGCGAGTTTCACAATATCGTCAGACATTTCTCTGTGATTCTGATAATGAGCTTAGTTATTAATTCCCTGGCTATTTTTACCTACCGCAAACGTAGCTGACGAATACAATTAAGATCACTATTTTTGAGCGGCAGGCCAGGTCACTACTAAGAATAATAAATGGGAAATAAGTTCATTTTTCAACTTAAAAAGATGGGGCAAAAAACACTGGCGAAAGGTCTGGGCCATAACCTCACCGATCTTGCCAGAATCTACCGGACCGATAAATATGGAAAACATTTCTACACACAACATTACGAAACACATTTCCAGCCATTTAGACAGAAGCCCATTAAACTGCTCGAAATAGGAGTTGGAGGCTATGATGATTCCCTGAAAGGTGGTAAATCTCTTCGTATGTGGAAAGATTATTTTAAGAAGGGCCATGTTTATTCCTTAGACATTCATGATAAGTCAGCTTTGGAAGAACCCCGAATTCGCATTTTCAAAGGGAGTCAGACGGATGAAGATGTTTTAAAAGAGATACTCAGTGAGATGGGTTCTCCGGACCTAATCATTGATGATGGAAGCCATGTAAATCATCATGTCATCACTACCTTCAAATTATTGTTTCCTCACCTGAAGGAAGGGGGCATTTACGTGGTAGAGGATACCCAAACATCCTACTGGGAAGAGTATGGCGGGGATGGTAAAAACTTGCAAAATCCGTCAACCATGATGAATTTTTTTAAATCGATGATTGACGGGCTTAATCGGGCAGAGTTCAATCTACCTCGCGAAGAACTGGAATACTTTGATCACCACATTGTTTCCATGCATTTTTACCATAACCTTATTTTTATTTATAAAGGTAAAAACGATGAAGCCTCGCATATTCAACGTTAGGTTGATTTTCTGAGAGGAGGGATCAGGATTCGTGAAGCAGCCTCTATGGGTGCCATGTATCCACGAATAATCTTAAATCGATTATGGCTATAGATAATATATACCATGAAATAACCGAATGAGATGATATTGTGATAAAAAAACTGATCGGCCTCTACCTCTCCGTGAACAGATTTCACTACAACAAGGGCCAGTCCAAAAATACTTAGCAGGGCCAAAATGAGATAGGTCTTTAGTTCATCGATCTTTAGATGGACCGATCGGTCATAAAAATTTGATATATTCAAGGCGTTATTTAACATGGTAAACCATATATGAACAGTGATAAGGAAAAAGATCATTGTTATCCCTCGAAATTGACTGGCCCAGTCATTCAGGATCCAGAAATCATAAAATCCATGACTCAAAGAAGCCAACAGGTAAAAGGTCAGGAATACAAGCACCTGCGGACGCCGAATGATCCTTTTACGAGCTAAGAGTAATCCATACATCACTGTTGAACTGAAAGTCATATGTGCTACGGATGACATCAGTAAACGGGCCACCAGCGAATATAATTCGGATTCGTTTATATAGGAGATGTTTTCTATGAAGGCAAAACCAAGAGCTGAAACCGAAGCATAAAGCAGATAATCAAAAGGTTCATCGATCACATCTGTTTTCCAAAGTATGAACAATACAGGCAATATCTTGACCGCCTCTTCAACCATGCCAATACCAATAAAGCTGTAGAGAAAATCATTCACGGGCTTACTATTCATAAAAAAACCAAATGAATGGATAAGATTGGTCAAAGGAAAGACCGCCCAAATGGTAATACAGCTAAGCAAAAAAGTGATGACAATGGCCCACCAGGGTTCCGGCTCATAAATGTCAAGTTTTCGAATATACACTACCCAAACAGCGCTGATGGCAAATGAAAAAGCAAATCCAAAGATCCATGGCCATTCATTTAGCTCAAGGGAAAGTTGTATGGGAGCTAACCTTAAGAGAGCGGGCAATAGGAGGATAAACAACACCCATAAGGTAAGCTTCACCCGTCTCCCAGTCAAAAATCTTGACTTAGATTTAGCCCTGTGATACTCTTTTATCGTTCTGATTAAACCGGCGATCAAGTAAACTCCCAACAAAAGCGTCAGGACAATACCCGTGATCACCGTAGTGATTTAACATATGAAACCAGAGCCTTCATTTCCTGTTCATTAAACAGATCATGCATAGGAGGCATGGCATTTTTCCCTTTTTCAACAATCGATCGAATCTCAGGGTCGGTCATTTGACTCAGAGTAAGGTCTTTTGCCCCGGAAAGTTTGGCCTTTCCATCTTTTCCATGACATACCATGCATTGAGCCTTGTATAATGCCATTCCATGCCCATTAAGGGAGTATCCTGCTTGCGTAGGGTCAGTGGTTACTGCGGATACAGGCTTTCTTTTTCCAAAAGAGGCCCTGTTCATTTCAGCAAGACCATAGGCAGCCACCAATAAAAATAAAGCAATAATGGCGAGCAACTTATTAAATTTTTTATACGCAATAACAGCCACGGGGATGGCAACCACTACGACCACCAGTTTGATGGCCAGTAGGGAGGTAAACACGGCAATTTTACTTAGCATCATGACACCCGTAATAAAAAACAAGGCACTTACGATCATTTCAGGGATTTTCACAAACCCGGTAAATTTTCTAAGGCCTTCCGTTTTATTGGCTACAAGAAGGATGGCCTTGACGAGGTAGATCAACAGGAAAAGAACAACGACTAGTTTGTGAGTGTGATAGAGTGCAACAAAAGGCATAGCGATAGATAATAATTTATATGGCTGCAAAAATACAAACTTGCTAATTCATCTCACCAGGTTCAATCGGTGGTTTTGAGGTAATCAGAGGTAGGCTCGACAAGGACCCCTGACCGGAGAAACTGATCCCGGTAGTCGGTGGCGAAAACAATGGAAAATGGTAAAGAGAAGAGGTACAAAAATGCATAAAAAAGGTTGCCCGTCAGACCATATACTACGGATGTCTGGATCAGAAAAGTAATGGTCCCTAGTCCTAATGCAGCAGCCAATTTTACAGATCCATAGAAATGTATGTCGGTTACGACCTTTTTGATAAGCCTATCTGTAAAAAAATACATGAGGAAACCATTGATTATTCCATATAGATATACAGGAAAGCCGAATAATTGAATGAGTTTATTCTTCTTACGCGAAGGAACTTCCGGCAGTGTATCCAAGTAAGTTGCATCTTCGATAATTTTGTTGACAAGGCGCTGGTCAGAATGTAGTTCTTTGAGCATGTCGGGCTTACAAGTTTTTTGAGATAACCACATCCTCTCAACTTCCTCGTAATGCGCATGATCATGAATATCTATAATCAATGGTTTAATCCGATTCTCAATTTCAGATGTGAGAGCATTATAAGCCTTATTGGCATTTTCTTTATACAAGGTTACATAGTCCTTGACGTTGATAGGCTCTCCAAAATTCACCAACAGATCGGATCTCGCCTTGGTATGCCGGCTATAACTAATCCCAACCGGGACTATTTTTAAATCAAGTTGAAAATCGCTTTCTTTCATGGCCGTGAAGGCAATCCTGCTCAGCCCTTTTTGCAGGGGACGTAAATAGCGGTGAAGGTTGTGGTTGCCTTCTGGAAATACAGCCAGGGGCTTTCGCCCCTTCTTTAATATCTTGACACATTTCTCAATCACTTCGTCATTTCTGGCTACAGATCTTATCCCATCCCGTATCCGGTAAATAGGCATCATGTTAAGTGAACGAAGCCAAAACGCAGCAAGGGAAGATTTGAATATATTCGCTCGAACGAGGAACATCGGATGCCGATCCTGGGACATTATAAGGGCCAGCGCATCCAAAAAGGCGTTTTGATGATTTGCCACATAAATTGTAGGCGTATTACGCTTTAGTTTAGGATAATTGGCTCGCTGCCAACGGCGAAAATAAAACCGGAAAGTGGTTGTGATACCCATCCAAACCATTTCGTACAAGATTCGCTGGATATAGTCTGCTATTTTTGCTCTCATGATGTCTTTAAATCAAAGATGGCTCCTTTGCTGAACAGGATGGAGATGATCATACCGGCTATGATATGCCAGATGCCCCACCAGGCGGTAATTAAAGCCATGCCTCCATTTCCCTGAAACAGGGTGAAGATGATCACAAGGCCCAGTCCTGAATTTTGAATGCCTGTTTCTATGCTTATCGTTCTTGAGTCCTGCTCCGAGTTTCCGACTATTTTGCTCAGAAAATACCCACTAAGAAGGGCTACGGCATTATGGATAAACACCAGGTAAATAATGTACTTGTAATAGCGGGTAAAGAGATTGATGTTTTTCATAAAAGCAAGCAAAATGAAGCCGATCAATATAAGAAATGAAACTATTCTTATCGGCAAACTAATTGCTTTGGTAATGACCGGAAATTTATGACTAAACCAGACCCCAAGAAACAGAGGCACCACCAGGACTAAAAGGACAATTTTGAACATTTGAAAGGGGTCAATGTTCACAGCTACAGAGAGCTTATCTCCAAGATACAGGCTGCTCCAAAACTGAAAATTCAGGGGGGTCATCACGGAGGCAGCGATGGTTGCAATGGCCGTTAGGCTTACCGAAAGGGCTACGTTTCCTTTGCTTACCTGGGAAAAGAAATTGGATACATTCCCACCGGGACATGCTGCGACCAGGATCATCCCGAGGGCCAGACCTTCGAGTGGTTGGATCAGATATACCAGGAGGAAAGTGAGGAAGGGCAGGAGTAAAAACTGGCTGGCCACTCCAGTAAGCACCGCAGAGGGGTTACGCATTATTTCTTTAAAACTGCTCCTACGGATTGATAAAGACACCCCGAACATAATGAAAGCCAGGGCCAGATTCAAAACGAAGAGGTTGTCCTGGGAGAAATCGAGATTCAGGTCGGTTAGAGGGCTTTTCAAACGTTCATTAAGTTTCGGCAAAAGTAGATCATTTTACCCTGGCAGATCGACCTGATATTTTTTTGATAGTTTTATACCTGTGTCGAGCTTTATTTCTATTGATGTGGGTAACTCAAATGTTACCGTTGGAGTGAAATTAGTCAAGGAATGGAAGGAATATCGCATTGCTACAGATGCATCCATAGACCAGCGCCATGTGCTGACCGAATTTAGCAAGATTTGGGCTGAACAAAAAGACACCAACCTGGAAGGGATAGCAATGAGCAGTGTCGTCCCTGAACTGACGGGACTGATACGTAAAATAGCAAAACAGGTATTTGGCCATTTCCCATTGCTGATAGAGCCCAAATGGTACAAATTTATTCCGGTCACTCCGGTTCGATCCTCAGAGATCGGCACTGACCTTTTGTCTAACGCACTTGCTGCTTTCAACCTATTAGGGCCTAATAGCCTGGTTGTAGATTTTGGCACAGCTTTAACATTCACCTATATCAACAGAGATGGCATCATAGATGGTGTTTCCATCGCCCCTGGTATTAAAACCTCACTCAATGCCTTGGTTAGTCATGCGGCCAAATTACCGGAAATATCCCTTGAATTACCCTCTCACTATTTGGGGCATACTACCTTGGAAGCCATGCGTTCAGGGGTATTATGGGGATTTATTGGTCAGGTGAAATATATGCTGGAAAACATAAAGCATGAGAAAGGTGATGATATGAAATCCCTGGCGACCGGTGGTCTATCGGGTATTTTACACCCCTTGTTCGATCAGTTTGATTTGATTGACCGCCAACTAACCATTAAGGGTCTCTATGAATTTTTTATGATTGCCTCCAAGGTACCTGACGCCAGGGATGCAGATTGATGATTACTACTATTAACAAAATTAAAGCCATGACCTGGTGGACAACCGCCATCCCAATGGGAACATGCATTACCAGTGTGCCAATGCCAAGAATAACCTGGAGGGTAACAACTGAAAGCAATAAATTTAGATTTCTTTGATCGGAAGCTACTAATGATCGTCGATACCCCAATTTCATGGCAACCACAAAGAAAAAAATGATAGTTCCTAACCACCTGTGAATGAACTGCACTGTAGTAATACTGTTGACAAAGGCATAGGCCCCGAGTCTTTGAAAGTCGACCTTGATTTGTTCAGGAAACCATTGGGATTGCATCATTGGGAACGTTGGGTAGAAGAATCCTGCTTTCAGGCCGGCCACAAAGGCCCCATAGATAATCTGGACAACTACAAGGACAAGTAATATCCTGACTGCCTTCGGATAGTTAGGAGGGACCAATTTAGCTGGACAGGGCTTTTTAATATCCAATACCAACCAGGCAATGTAAATACAAATTAAAAAAGCAGTGAGCAGATGAGCTGCTAACCTAAAATGGCTTACACTTGGACGATCCACCAGTCCGCTTTTAACCATAAACCAACCCAGGAATCCCTGAAATGCCCCTAATGCAAACAACAGGAGGGTCCTGAATAACAAGCGCCGATCAAACCGTTTCTGAATAAGAAAGACCAGGAAAGGTATAACAAAGGCCATACCTATCAGTCGGCCAAGCAAGCGATGAATGTATTCCCAATAGAAGATGGATTTGAACTCACTAAGTGTATAATGTGTGTTTAGTTGCTGATATTCAGGGAACTGTTTGTATTTTTCAAATGCATCGGACCATTCTTGCCCGGACATGGGAGGCACAACCCCCATGATCAGGTGCCAGTCTACCATAGATAGCCCGCTATGAGTGAGCCGGGTGATTCCCCCGACCATAACCATGGTAGCTACCAGGACAGCCCCTGTGAGTAGCCATATTATTATAGGTCGCTGATTACGTCCGGACATGGATGAAAATTTGCGCTAAAGTAAATATTGAAAAGTTAAATACAAGATTACTCCTCGGTCCGGAAAAGGAGATAACCGAAATAGAACTGAATGATAAAGGAGGTAGCCTCTATCAGGATAAACTGATCTGGATCTTTAACTATGTCCTTAATACCATCATTCAGTCGAAGACCAAGACGGAAACGGTTGTTTGGGTAAAATTCAATCTAACTATAAATGAAAAATTCGTGTTGAAAGCCACCCACCCGGATCATCCGGATTAGTGATGAGATAAATATTGAAATCCTGTATTCAGATTAAACCTGGGTGAATTTGAATCCTATGGTAGGGGGAGATTTAAGAAATTAAGCCTCCGGTGTTTAATCATTCCTATGAGAACTAGGCACCTGGCTTCAATGACCATTTCTTTGAAATACCACGTATAGCAAGTCGATGCTTGTATGGATAGCCAAAATAGCATCAGGATTGGCTCAGTTAATACTCTTGGTATTCAAATAATTCATTTACGCCGAAAGACTGATCTGGTGTTGTCTTATAGCGGTAAAGACACAGGAGGTGAAAAGAACAAGGTACAGGAATCAAAGAAATAGTATTTATCCAACGACAGGCCTTTTCTCCGGCAGATCTTCCGGAGCGGATCCGTCACCAGGCAGTTCAGCTGCTGCAGTGCGACATAAAGTAGCTTCATTTAGTCTACTGGACGATTACAAAAACCATCCGTTTTTAAGAAAAAAGAGCAGGTAGGAAAATACAATGCGTAATAAATAGTACTATTTGAAAAATGTAGGGACAAAATGGGTTTAGCAAATTGAGGCAAGCAAAATATTGAGCCAACTACAGTAGGGGAGATTTTATGAGCAGACCGAAAGAGCTAAAACCTGTTATGGCGGGCCCAATTGTTAAAAAGCAAAGATTAAAGCACCTATAAGTAAAAATTAGCCGACCGGCAGGAGAAGGGCTAAGCCACAAGGATTAGCAAGGAGCGTATAAATCAAAAAAGAGTCAAAGGCCTCGATTATTACGTGATTGCAAAAAGCTTTTTCCACCAGGGGCGGGTAACACTTTTTACTAGAATATCTGTTTTTTCTTTAGCGCGAACAAGCCACTGGATAAAAGCCTCGTGGTTCTATCAAGGATAACAATGCGCTTTTCGTTGTCAAAATGAAGTTGTGTAAGCTGCGCGATCAACTCGTCTTCGTTTTTCATGATTTTACAAATTTAGGTGAAAAATTAATTTTGATCAAACAGGCCCGGATTTAACCCGGAAAATTCAACAGAATATTCCATCCAGTGGGCTTCCCAATGTTAAATGATTGATAATCTGTTCATTAGGTTTCAGATAAACTTTATTTATAAAAAAACATAATACCCAAATATGGGTGTTCAGTATTAGGCAATATGCAGGGTTAACCCTTTCATAAGTAATTAATAATCAATAGTTATCAACCATTTAACCCGGATTATGCGATAGATTTCGTTATGAGATTCAAAAGAACAAAGAATCAGCGAG